>MDTB01037314.1_pt1 | contig 11957 bp, 12 predicted proteins | sample 811161 | NCBI WGS metagenome assembly MDTB01 (sample SAMN05326650, study PRJNA326480) | marine metagenome | isolation source: seawater | place: Mediterranean Sea | collected 2009 | reverse complement strand
TTTGACTGGTTTTATTTTTATTTCTTTTCTAGTGAATATCTTATTCTATACCTCTTTTTTAAATGCTCAAAACTGGGAGGTTCAAAGTATGAAATTAGACAGAGATCTACCAATATCAATTAGAGCATTTGGGAGTGACTTTAGGTATTATTTCCCTTTATATTTATCAGTAATAACACAAGACTATTATTCAATTTTATCTGGTAATAATTTTAACTTATTCAAAAGATTACCTTTTATTTTTACTGAGCCTACATATTATTGGGCATATACGATGCCTTTAGGGCTATTAATGATAGTTAATAAAAATATACCATATAGGGTTATTATGGCAATTTTTCTTCTTTTTTGTGGCTTCCTTTCGTTTTCAACATATGGAATAATTACTTTATTATTCGTATCTATATTAATTTTTCTTGTTAAAAAAGTAGATAAAAAATTTGTTTTAAATATTTTTATTTTAATAACATTATTATTGATACTACTTAATTTAGAAACAATATTTTCATTACTGATACCTTCGAAGCTACAGCAATTTAAACTGTATTCTCAAAATGTGAAACTTCCTGATTTCCGAGAAAATTTATTAGCACCTAATTCAAATTCAGAATTACCTACCTATGGTTCTATTACAATTATTTTCAGATACGGATATATAGGTTTTTTTACATATATTTTAATAAAATTTTTAGCATTTAATTATATCATAGATGAAAAAATAAGAAACAATATGACAATTCAGAAATTATCTCAACTAGTTCCATTATTATTCATATTGATTTATTCTTTTAAAATACCTCAGCTATCTATTTATACAGATATTATTTTATTAAATTATTATTCAAAGAATAAAGAATGAATAAAATATGTATTTAGAAATTCAGCTAATCGTGATAAAAAAATATTAATTTCATACTTTTATAACATAAATTTAGTCCTTAAAAATAGATCGTAAATTTTATAAAATATTAAAATAATGAAAATTTTTATCGCACCCACATCATTTTGTGTTAATTCAGAAAAGCCAAATGATCTTTTAAAAAATCAGCAATATCAAATTTCGTATAATATGCTTTCAAGAAAAATTAATTCTCATGAATTAGAAGAATATGCAAAAGATGTTGTTGGAATAATTGCTGGTACTGAGGAATATAGTAGTGCGACATTAGAAAAACTACCTAACCTAAAAGTCATATCAAGGCTTGGTGTAGGGCTTGATAATCTAGATTTAGAATATATAAAGAAAAAAAAAATTAAACTTTTTAAAACAAAAACAACCCCAGCTTTAGCTGTTGCGGAGTTAGTGCTTGGGCTTATTCTAATCTTAGAGCGAAAAATTCTTTCTCAACATAATTCTATGAAGGGGAAAATATGGAAAAAAGAAATGGGTTCTTTACTTAGCGGTAAAACAGTAGGAATTTTAGGCCTTGGTACAATAGGTAAAGAATTTGTTCGTCTAAGCCAAGGTTTCAATTTAAAATTTTTAGCATATGATATTTATACTGATATCGATTTTTCAAAAGAGTATAATATTACTTACACATCTTTAAAGAATATTTTAAAAAGTTCAGACATCATTACTACCCATTTAAACTTAGATAAATCCACAAAAAACATAATTAATAAAAATAATTTGAGTTTTATGAAGTCTAACTCATTTTTAATAAATGCTTCAAGAGGCGGGATAATTGATGAGGAAGCATTGTTTGATGCACTAAAATCAAATAAAATTGAAGGTGCTGCAATTGATGTATTTGAAAATGAACCTTATTCTGGAAAATTAGCTAGACTAGATAATGTAATTCTAACCCCTCACATTGGGTCTTATGCTAAAGAGATTAGAATAAAAATGGAAATTGAGGCAGCAAAAAACCTTATAAAGGGTCTCAATGAATAATCAAAAAGTTCTTGTAACTGGGAGTTCTGGTTTCATGGGGAGTCATATAGCTGATATATTGAGTGAAAATGGATACCAGGTCAAACTTTTTGATATTGTACCCTCAAAATTTAAAAAAGATGAACAGGATGAGTATATTGGTGATATACTTAAAATTGAAGATGTTCAAGAAGCTATGAAAGGTTGTAGTATTGTTTACCATTTTGCAGCACAAGCGGATATAGATCTATCAAGCGACCAACCATCACAAACAATTAATACTAATATTAAAGGCACCCAAAATATTTTAGAATCGATGCTGAAGTTAGGGTTAAAGAGATTGATTTTCTCTAGTACTATTTATGTCTACAGCAAATTGGGTAGTTTTTATAGAGTATCAAAACAAGCTTGTGAAAAAATCATTGAAGAATATAAAAATCAATTTGATATTGACTACACAATATTAAGGTTTGGTTCTCTTTATGGTCCAAGGGCTAATGAATTCAATGGTATTTTGAAATTTTTAAATCAAGCATTGAAGGAAAATAAAATAACTAGGGTAGGAGATGGTGAGGAGATAAGAGAATATATTCATGTAAAAGATGCAGCGGTTCTTTCTTATGAAGCTTTAAATGATGAATTTCTAAATAAGCATTTGATAATAACAGGAAATCAACAAATTAGAGTCAAAGACTTATTATTAATGATAAAAGAAATTTTTTGTGGTGAAATTGAAATTGAATTTAAAAAAAATATAATAGAGCCACATCATTATGAAATAACACCATACAACTATAAACCTAAAATAGCAAAAAAAATTACTCCAAAAGTATATTATGATTTAGGACAGGGTATAATTGATCAAATTTATGACTTACAACAAGCTGTCACTAAACCTGAAATAAATAAAAAGAAATAGTAATAAAAAAGAAATATGATTATTGACTTAAGTCATAAAATATCAGGTAAAACAGTAACATACCCTTCAGACCCTCCAATAGAAATATTACCTGAAAAACAAATAGTTCCAGATAATAGTTTAGTTCATAGTTTTAAAATGGGTACTCATACTGGGACTCACCTTGACGCTCCAGCACATATTTTAAAAAACGGAAAAACCATTGATCAAATACCGTTAGATCAATATCAAGGCTTATTGATAAAAGTTGACTTATCTTCATTTCCATTAATTAAAGAGATAAATATCAAGTATGATGGTATTATTCTCAATTGTAAATGGGATCAATATTTTAAAAATCCTCAAAAATTTTATAGTCCTGATCGTCCAATCATTCCTTTAGAGTTAATTAACTTTTTAGTAAAAAGGAAAATAAAAATTTTTGGCTGTGATTTGCCAAGCGTCGATAAAAGTGGTGATAAAATAAAACCAATTCATAATGCTTTATTAAAAAATAATGTAATTATATACGAATCATTAAATAATTTATCAAAACTCCCAAATCTTAAAATTTTTCAATTTTATGGTTTCCCACTACCGTTTGAAAAATTTGATGGCTCCCCAACTAGAGCAGTAGCATTTATAGATTAAGGAATGTATTACGAAAATAAAATTAGAGGTATAATATTTGATTTTGATGGCGTAATAGTTCATTCAGTTCAAGTTAAAAGTGATGCATTTGCTGATTTATATGAAGGTTATGGTGAAAAAATAGTTAAAAAAGTTGTTGATCACCATGAGCGAAATGGAGGTATGTCAAGATTTGAAAAATTTAAATATTACAGTAATAACTTTTTAAAAAAACCTATTTCAGAAAAAGAAATAAATATTTTAGCGAAAACTTTTTCCAAGATTGTCACTAAAAAAGTAATAGAATCAAATTATGTTGAAGGTGCAATAGAATATATTAAAAAAATGCACCGATCATGTCCACTATTTATTTCAACAGGAACACCAACTGATGAAATAAAAAACATCTTAGATGCACGAGGAATAAGGATGCTTTTTAATAGTGTATATGGATCACCTGAAAAAAAAGATATTCACATAGATAAAATTTTATCCTTGACTAAAATAAACCATAGAAAATTTATATTTTTTGGAGATAGTAATTCTGATGTTGAAGCTGCTGAAAAAAAAAGTATTCCATTTATTTTAATTAAAAATAATTTTAATCACCACATTCAAAAGTATTACAAGGGTAAAATGATTAGTAACTTCAATGACTTATTATGAGAATAGAAAAAATAAAACTCATCAGAGAAAAGTTGAAGAATAATATACCAACTATTGGTTCTTGGCAGCAAATACCTAATCCTTCCATATCTGAAATTTTAGGGAATTCTGGTTATGACTGGGTAGCTATTGATTTCGAGCATGGATCTATAGATATAAATCAACTTCCTGATATGTTCAGAGCGTTAGAACTATCTGATACACTTCCATTAGTTAGGTTGGCGAGTTCAGACCCAGTTGATTCTAGGCGTGTTTTAGATGCAGGAGCAGGAGGAGTCATAATACCAATGGTTGAGAACCTTAAACAGATTGAAGCTATACGGGATAATATATATTGGCCTCCAAATGGAATTCGAGGAGTTGGCTACTCAAGGGCTAATCTTTTTGGAAAAAATTTTAAAAGTTATAAAAAGGAAGCCTCTTTACCCTTATTGATTGCGCAGATAGAAAATAAAAATGCGGTAGAAAATTTAGATCAAATATTAAAGTTAAAAGGACTTGATGCAATAATGATAGGTCCATATGATTTATCTGCATCAATGGGTATTACAGGTGATTTTGATCATCAAAATTTTATAGATGTAATGAAATTAATTAAAAATAAATGCAAAAAATATAAAGTTCCTTTCGGAAATCATATTGTTCAACCAAATAGGGAGCATTTAAAACGTGCTATAGATGAAGGTCAAACTTTCATACCTTTTTCTATAGATGCAGTATTTTTATATACCTCAGCTAGTTTAGAAAAAGAACATAATAATTAATGGCCGTACCTGAAAAATGCCCATTGTGCTTCAGCTTAAGTGATAATCAGACTGTTATAACTGCTCATGTATATGGAGATAAAAATAAAGAAAGAGCATTTTATAAGTGTAATAGTTGTGATATCTCATATTTATTTCCTCAATTATCTAAAAATGAAGAATCAAAATTTTATAATTCAGAATTTGAAAGCTTTATGCAATCAAGAGCTGGTATTTCAGGTGGTTGGGAAAAAGCAGAAAAACATATAATAGCAAATCAAGAGACTTTTCAAAGAAGATCTTGCTATTTATCAGAATTTCTAAAAACTAAAAAAAATATTTTGGAAGTTGGTTGTTCATCTGGATTCATGCTTTACCCTTTAATTAGTGATGGTCATGATTGTATTGGAGTCGAGCCATCTGGTGTATTCAATGATTTTTTGACATCTAAAAACATACAAACATATCAGTCAATTGATAATATGAAAAAAGATATCCCCAATCAGAAATTTGATATGATATTACATTTTTTTGTTCTTGAACATATTGTAAACCCTATTGATTTTTTAAAAAAACAAATAGACCTTTTAAATCCAGGTGGTAAAATAATCTTTGAAATTCCAAATGTTGAAGATGCTCTTTATACAATATATGATATACATGAATTTGAGCGTTTTTATTGGTCAGTGGCACATCCATGGTATTTTAGTGAAAAATCATTAGAATATGTTTTAAATAAAATAGAACATGAATACCAAATTAAACTAGATCAAAGATATGACTTTTCAAATCATTTTACATGGGCAAAAAATGGCCGCCCTGGTGGAATGAAAAAGTACACGTCGATTTTAGGTGCTGATTTTGAAGAAATTTATAAAAATCAATTAATAAAAATAAAAAAATGCGATACCTTAGTTGGAATAATACATAAAGATGAAGAAAAATAAAAAATATCTTGTCACAGGTGCAGCTGGATTTATTGGGTCGAAAATAGCAAAAAAGCTTTTAGAAAGAGGTTCAAAAGTATGGACGATTGATAATTTAAGTACTGGTTTCGCTGATAATATCCCAAATGAAGTTGAATATTTATATGGTAATTGTTTTGATGAAAAAATAGTTAATAAACTAAAAAATGTAAAATTTGATGCAATAGTTCACTTTGCGGGACAATCTTCTGGTGAAATAAGTTTTGAAGACCCAGTCTATGATCTTAGGACAAATACAGAATCAACGCTACGACTTATAAATTATGGCTTAAATAATAATTGTAATAGATTTATTTATGCTAGTACAATGAGTGTTTACGGTAAAGTACCTGATATACCCATAAATGAAAATCACATAACAAAGCCAATATCATTTTATGGTATTGGTAAATTGGCAAGTGAAAATTATCTGCATAAATATTCTAAAAGAGGCCTCATCCCAACTACTTTAAGAATTTTTAACGTTTATGGGCCAGGCCAAAATCTTGGAAACATGAAACAAGGCATGGTTAGTATCTATTTATCTCAAATGATAAAAAATAAAAGTATTATTGTTAAAGGTTCAAAAAAAAGATTTAGAGACTTTATCCACGTAGATGATGTTGTAAAAACAACTATAAAATCTATTTCAAAGGAAAATAGTTTCAATAAAATTTATAATGTTGGAACTGGTATAAAATTAACGGTAGAAGAGTTATTAGAAAAATTAATTGAAGCATATGGTGAAAATATTTCAATAAAATATGATAAACCGACTCCTGGTGATCAATTTGGAATATATTCTGATAATAGACTGTTGAAAAAAGATTTGAACGTTGAATCATTTATTGATTTTAAAAAAGGTATTAAAGATATGTTAAATTGGGCTATACATCATGAAAAATAATTTAAATATACTTGCTATAATACCAGCTAGAATGGGGAGCACAAGATTCCCAGGAAAACCAATGAAAGAAATTAATGGTAAACCTATGATTGGCCATGTTTATCATAATGTAATGAAAAATAAATTGATATCTGAAGTTATTGTTGCAACTTGTGATAAAGAAATATTTGACTACATTAAATTAATTGGTGGATCTCCTGTAATGACTTCAAGTGATCATGAAAGAGCCTCGGATAGATGTTCAGAGGCATTAGAATATTTTGAAAAAAATCAAAATAAAGTATATGATATAGTCGTTATGATTCAAGGCGATGAACCAATGATAAATGCTGAGATGATAGAAGAGGCTTTGGAACCAATGTTAAAATCTTCAGAAATTATTATTACAAATTTAATTGGTAGAATTGAGAGTCAAGAAGAATTTAATGATCCAAATTGTATTAAAGTAGTTTGCGATTCAAATAATGATGCATTGTTTTTTTCAAGGAAGTCCATACCAACCGATTCAAACTTTAATGATTTATGTAATGGAAAACAAATTTGTGTTATTCCCTTTAGAAGAGAATTTTTAATAAAATACACTAAACTGAAGCCCACTCCTCTTGAACAAAAAGAATCTATTGACATGTTAAGAGTCTTAGAACATGGATATAAAGTTAGAATGGTAAGAACTAAACATAAAAGTTATGCAGTGGATACAGAAGAGGACCTAAATAAAGTCAAAAAGCTTATTCGTTGAAAAATTTTTTTGATATTATTCAAATTGTTGATGGTAAAAATATACCAAAAAAATTAAACCTAAATGCGCCCACCTTTTTTTGGAAAGGAAATATTTCTAAAAATTTCCCTAATGGGATTTCTGTAAATACCCTTGTTGAGGAAAACGATCTGTTTTTCAAAAATTCTTTTTTGGACTTTTTATATAAACTAGGAAATCATCAATTAAATGGTGCAAGTTTATTTCAAAATTTTAAAACAGATAGAAACATCAATTTATGGTGGTTAAATCTGATAAATGAAAAATGTAATTATAGCAAATCAAAATGGATGAATGATGCTATTAAAATTCATTCTCTAAAAAAATTGATTATAGACAAAAAGGTGAAAGAGATAAGGCTTTTTTCACCAAATCAAGCACTGATAACTAGCTTAAAAAAATTATGTGGGAATGAAAAAATAAAAATTAATGTTAAAAAAACAGAAAAGCAAAATGCTAATACTCCCAAAAAGGTATTCTTAAAACTCCCAAAAATTTTTCAGGGTTTTCTATGGATATTTTATTATTTAATTAAACACTGGAATTTAAAAAATCAAGGATTAGATGAACTGAAAAACAATAATTCAGAGATTACACTCATAAGTTATTTACACGATGATGACATTAAAGATGGTAATAAATATTATAATCCTTACTGGAACAAACTAATAAAACTCTTTAAAGAAAAAGGTAAGAATATCAATCTGCTTCATATATACTTATCAAACTTTAATTCCTCAGCAAGAACCATGAAAAATTATTTAGATAAATTAAATGATAAAAAAATAAGTAATACATATTTTACTCTTGATTCATTTCTAAGTATAAAAGTTGTTTTTAAAACACTGATACAATGGACTAAGCTATGGAATATTGGCTTTCAGCTAAGAAAAATAAACTTGAATAATTATGATGAACATTACTTGGAATCTTACATTAAAGAGGATCTTTCTGAATCAATATTCGGTAAAACCGGATTAGAGACTTTGCTAATATTCAATCTCATTAGTTGCTCATTAAAATCTTTAAAAAAACAAAAATTAGTTCTATATCTTCAAGAAAATCAAATTTGGGAATCAAGTTTAAATCAATTATGGAATAAATATAATCACGGTGATCTAATAGGTGTTCCGCATTCTACAATTAGGTTTTGGGATTTACGGTACTTTTTTAGCAAAAATAATTTTAAATCTGGAAATCAAAAATCTTATCCTAGACCAAATAAAATTGCAATAAATGGATATTTTTTCAAAAAATTGATGATTCAAAGTGGTTATCCTGAAAATGAAATATTAGATGTCGAAGCATTAAGGTTTGATCATATTAAAATTGATCAAAATAAAATAATGGAGAAAGGTAATAAATCTTTGAAAATATTAGTTATTGGAGATTATTCGCCTAGACAAACTAAAGAATTGATTGAAATTGTAAATAAATGTAAAGATTATTTGCAAAAAGAGGTAAAGTTTTATTTCAAATTTCATCCAAAAGGTGATTCAAGTTTACGAAGATTTTTTAAATATGATTTTGTGGAACTTGAAACATTTAAAATGAATGATTTAAAATTTTATAATATTGTCCTAACAAGTAATTCTACAACAGTGGCTTTAGAGGCTTTCTTATATGGGAAAAAAGTAATTTCTTTATTAGACTCTGAAATATTAAATTTTAGCCCTTTAAAAGGAGTAGAAGAAGTGTCATTTATATCCAATTATTTTGATCTTATTGATCAGATAAAATCTTTTAATAATAACATTGATTATAGTACAAATATAAGCAAATATTTCTGGATGGATCAAAGTTTAAAAAAATGGGAAAAGCTATTAAAAAATTATGAATAATCAAGACGATGGGGATGATATCCCAGAAGTTAGTATTATTCTAACTACTTATAATAGACCTGATGCTCTTTCAAGATCAATTGATTCAATATTATCACAAAGTTTTAATAACTTTGAATTAATTATAATTGATGATGGTTCTGAAAAAGATACAAAAGATGTAATATTAAAATTTAAAGATGATAGGATAAAATATTATCGATTTAAAAATTTTGGAAGGCCCGCTAAGCCTCGGAATGAAGGCATTAAAAGAGCAAGAGGAAAATATGTTGCTTTTTGCGACGACGATGATATTTGGATGGAAAATAAAATTCAATACCAAATCAACCTCATCAAAGAAAAAAAAGTTGATGGTATTTTTACAAATGCAATAAATGTAGATTACCCACATGAATATGGAAAATTGTCCAATAATAAAAGTGGTTATATATCATTAAAAAAACTTTTATCAAAAAATCACTTTATTCTTTCTACCTCTTTTATTCATAAAATCATTTTTGATTCAATAAAGTTCAATGAGGATGAAGTATTCAAAGGTTCAGAGGATTTTATACTTTGGGCAAATTGTTTGTCAATGAATAAAATTTTTTATTATAGTTCAAAGCCAACTATAAAATATCAGATTCAAAATCAGTCATCGATAAGAAGCTCAATAAATTTAAAAAATATGCATAAGATACATTTTAATCATATATCAAAATTGATTATTTCGAAAAATCTGAACCTATTATTAATCCCATACTATGCATTTTTCCAAATGTTAAGAATATTAAAATATACTTTTAAATAAAATAAGCAATAAATAATTATGGATAATAATATTGATAAATTTGTAGTTGATGGGTTTGGGGAGGAGTGGAAAAAATTCAATCAAAGAGGTTCAGATGAAATTGAATCAGAGAAATTGTTTATTAATTATTTTAGTATATTCCCTTGGGAAAAGATTGGTAAAAGTGCCATTGGTTTTGATCTTGGTTGTGGATCAGGTAGGTGGGCAAAAATAGCTTCGAAAAAAGTACACAAATTATATTGTATAGATCCTTCAACTGAGGCTTTGAAAGTTGCAAGAAAAAATTTAATAAATAATTTAAATTGTGAATTTCTAAATAATGGAGTAGGAGACTTTCCTCTCGAGGATAATTCAATGGACTTCGGATATTCACTTGGGGTTCTTCACCATATTCCGAACACCTATGAAGGTATAAAATCTTGTGTTAATAAGTTAAAGAAGAATGCACCTTTTCTTGTTTACTTATATTATGCTTTTGATAATAGACCCTGGATATTTAGACAAATATGGAAATTTTCAAATTTATTTAGAATTGTTATATCTGCATTACCTTTTTTTTTAAGGTACCCGTTAACTCAAGTAATAGCATTTTTTGTTTATCTTCCACTATCTAGGATATCAAAAATACTCGATTATATGGGAATAGATGTAGATAATATTCCTTTAAGCTATTACAAGAGAAGTTCTTTTTATACGATGAGGACTGATGCCTTAGATAGATTTGGCACTAACCTTGAGCAACGTTTTACCAAAGATCAAATAAAAAAAATGTTAAAAGATTCTGGATTAAAAAATATAATATTCAGTGAGAATATGCCTCATTGGTGTGCTTTAGGTTATAAAAAATAATTCATGAGTAAACCTAAATTTATAGATTCAAAAATAAGTAAAAGTATAATAGTTAAGGAATTAGATGAAAAGGGCTATGTAATTATAGATAAAATGATTGATCACAAAATGATAATGAGATTGTCAAAATTCTGGTCTGATCATTTTGAAATACAGTTAAAAAAAAGACCTAAGGTCAATGCGGTCAGAGGTAACCTTCATTTAGGAGAAAAAAACTTCACATCCTACTCTGATAATAAAGAATGGAATATTTACAGAACATTCTTTTTTTATTGGAATAAAAATTACTCCGTTGATGAAAATTTAACAAAGGATATTAGTATCGAGTTACATAAGTTTAGAAATAAGATTCAAGGTTTAAATGAATCAGAGGGACTTGAATATTCTCCAAATGGTTATGGTACATATCTATCAATTAGTCACTATCAACCAAACAAAGGTTTTCTACGAACACATGAAGATGCTCATGATGGACATCCTATTTTACAGTATATGGTTAACTTAACTTTTAAAAATATTGATTACCAAAATGGTGGTTTGCATATAATAAAAAATGACAAAAAAATTGATATTGATTCAAGGTTAAAACCAGGTAGTGTATTATTTTTTTATGGGAATATTTCTCATGGTGTTGATAAAATTATTTCAGATAAAAAAGTTGGAAGGATTGCATTTTTTTCTATTCCAACCTATTTTTTAGTTCATGATTCTATCCCAAAGTCAATTCGTTTTATAGAAAAAATATTTCTAGGTATACAAAGATATTTTTCAAAAAATTAGAATAAAGGAATTTTTTATATTTTCGAAAGATAAATTAGTATGTGCGGAATAACTGGTCATATATCTTTAAAAAATAAAGCACTCGATTATACTGAAAATTTAAGTAAATCTTTAAGAGCCTTAAATCATAGAGGTCCCGATAACAAAGGCACATTTTTGAGTGAGACACTTATTGCTGGGCATACTAGATTGAAAATCTTAGATACGTCCTCTCTAGGGAATCAACCATTTCACGACTCTGAAAATAGATATTTA
>MDTB01055340.1_pt1 | contig 11958 bp, 10 predicted proteins | sample 811161 | NCBI WGS metagenome assembly MDTB01 (sample SAMN05326650, study PRJNA326480) | marine metagenome | isolation source: seawater | place: Mediterranean Sea | collected 2009 | reverse complement strand
CAATTTGTCTAGCACCATTATTTATGCCTGAAATTGAGTTAGCTGTAGCCAAACCTAAATCATTGTGGCAATGACAAGATATAATAGCTTTATCTATGCCTTTGACATTTTCTTTTAGATATTTTATTTTTTCCCCATATTCCTCTGGCAAACAGTAACCGGTGGTATCAGGAATATTTAAAACTGTCGCACCAGCTTTAATTACTTTCTCACAAACTTTAGCTAAAAAATCATTTTTGGTTCTTCCAGCGTCTTCTGCGTAAAACTCAATATCTTCAACTTTATTTTTTGCATATCTAACTGCAGAGGTTGCTCTTTCTAAAATTTTTTCTTTCGTTGAATTGAATTTATGTTTGATATGGTAATCAGATGTACCTATACCCGTATGGATTCTAGGATATTTAGCATTTTTAAGTGATTCAGCTGCAACATCTATATCTTTTTCAACTGCTCTTGTTAGACCACACACCCGAGAGTTTTTTACAAGTTTAGAAATTTCATCAACAGATTTAAAATCGCCGGGACTAGAAACAGGAAATCCCGCTTCAATAATATCAACGCCCATCTCGTCCAGCCTTTCAGCTATTGAAAGTTTGCTTTTAGTATCCAGTTTGCATCCGGGAACTTGCTCTCCATCCCTAAGAGTGGTGTCAAAAATATATACTTTATCGTTTACCATTTGATTAAAACAAAATTAATATTAATTAGCCAATACAGGAATTGTTTTACTTTTTTTTATTATTATTTTCAAGTTAATTAAATTTTATTTCAAACATTATATTTATTAGCTTTACACAAATATTTGTTCCAATGTCCAAACAGAATAAAGAAAATCTTTTTCTTTTAATTAAATCATTGTCTAAATCTGAAAAAAGACAATTCAAATTGTTTGTTGGTAGGGTGAAATCAAATAAAGATTCCAAATTTATCAAATTATTTAATTTACTTGATAAATCTTTTAAGTACAATGAATTAGAAATACTTAAAAAAAACTTTGTTACAAAACAACAGTTATCTAACCTCAAAGCACATCTTTACAATCAAATACTTCAAAGTTTAAGAATGAACCCCATGCTGCAGGATAATAGGATGATAATAAGAGAACAAATTGATTATGCTACAGTCTTATATCAAAAAGGTTTGTATAAGCAAAGTCTAAAAATATTGGATAAAGCGAAAAACATGTCAATTGATTTGGATGAAAAATATTCTGCCTTTGAAATTGTTGAAATTGAAAAATTAATTGAGTCTCAATACATAACTAGAAGCATGAGTAATAGGGCAGATGAACTTATTAAACATTCAAAATCTTTATCTACGGAAAATAAATTATGCAGTAGTTTATCAAACCTCTCACTAAAATTATATGAAAGGTTGATCAAAGCCGGCTACGCAAAAAGTGATGAAGAATTTAGAGAAATCACTAAGTTTTTTTTTGAAAGAATGCCAAAGGTTAACTACAACAAATTGGGTTTTAGAGAAAAATTTTGGTTTTGCAAAGTAAATGTTTGGTATAGCTTGCTAATTCAAGATTTTCTATCAAGTTATAAGTTTTCGAGAAGGTGGGTTGATTTATTTGACTCTAAAACCTCTATGATTTCTTCCCATCCAGTTTTCTATCTCAAGGCCAACAATTTCCTAATGGAAGCATTGGTTTTAATTAAATATCCAAAAAAATTTAAAGAGGTTTTGGTTAAATTTGAAGAGGTTGTTAATTCTCATTTATTTCCAAAAAATGATAATATTTCAACTTTAACTTTCCTTTACCTTACAAATAATAAATTAAATCTTCTCTTTATGGAAGGTAAATTTCAAAATGGATTAAAACTGGTTCCTAAAATATTATCCAAAATAAATGATTTGAAAAAACAAATTGATCCTCACCATATAATGCTAGTTTACTACAAGATTGCTTGTCTTTATTTTGGATGTGACCGATATGTAGATTCTATCAAATATTTAAATCTCATAATTCAAAACAAAGAATTAAAAATGCGTGAGGATTTATTGTGCTTTACTAGAGTTTTAAACCTGGTAGCTCACTATGAAGCAGGTTTTGATTATGATATTGACAAGCATATAAGAGACACATATAAATTTTTGCTTAAAATGAATGATTTACACGAAGTTCAAAAGCTAATGATAAAATTTGTTAGAAATTTAGGTAATATATATCCTAATGAATTAAAGGAAAATTTTAAAAGTTTGCATAAGGAATTAAAACCATATGAAAACGATCCATATGAAAGAAGAGCTTTTCTTTATTTGGATATTTTATCGTGGCTTGAAAGTAAAATTTTAAATATACCAATATCAAAAATTATACAACAAAAAGCTTCTAAGAATTTACCTCTTCGAAAGATTCCCAAAGAGAGTCTTTTGGACATCTAGCAACAAATCTTAACTTTTTCTTTGTGATAGGGTGAAAAAGCGATAAATATCTAGAATGCAAATAAATGCATGAATTTTTATTCGCCCTTTTAGAACCATACTTAAGATCTCCTTTTATAGGAAAACCTCTAGATGCTATCTGGGATCTTATTTGATGATGCCTTCCGGTTTCAAGTTCAACTTCAATAAAAGAATAATTTTTTAACTTTTTAATTAGTTTGTATGTTAAAATAGCCCTTTTACTTCCCTCTAATTCTTTACTTAAAACAATAGATTTATTTATTTTTTTTTTTTTAATGAGCCAATTGATGAGCTTTTCCTCATTGGGTATATTTTCTCCTTCAACTATAGCCCAATAAGTCTTTAAAACTTCTCTATTTTTAAATTGTTTATTTAGCCTTGACAATGCTTTTGATGTTTTAGCAAAGACCATAACTCCGCTTGATGTCCTATCGAGCCTGTGCACTAGCCCCAAATAAGCATTTCCCTCTTTTTTTTTGGTTATTTTCAAATAATTTTTGAGAATATCCAATAATGAAATATCACCAGTTTTGTCTCTTTGGACTAAAACTCCTTGTTGTTTGTTAAAAACTAGTAAATGATTGTCTTCGTAAATTAAATGCTTTTTTACTGCCTTAATATTGTTCATTATTGTTTGGAAAATTACCTTTTTTGACGTCATCCGAGTATTTTTTGACTGCTTTATCAATTAATGAATCAAGATCGGCATAACGTCTAAGAAAACGAGGACTAAATTCTTTGTTCATCCCAAGCATATCGTTTATAACCAGTACCTGTCCATCTACGTCTTTACCTGCTCCAATGCCTATAACCGGGATATTTAATTTTGAGGCTATTTTACCTGCAAGTTTAGCTGGAATTTTTTCCAAAACAATCCCAAAGCAACCAAGTTCTTCTAGGAGCAATGAATCATTGATGAGTTTTTCAGCTTCAATTTCTTCTTTAGCCCTGACTGAGTATGTCCCAAATTTGTAAATAGACTGGGGAGTTAAACCGAGATGACCCATAACAGGAATACCCGCTTGTAAGATTCTTTCAATTGATTGTTTTTGTGAATCGCCTCCTTCAAGCTTAACAGAGTGGGCTCCGGACTCTTTCATTATTCTAATAGCTGATTTTAAGGCTCCACTCGAATCTGATTGATAGCTGCCAAATGGCAAATCAACAACAACCAGAGCTCTTTTAGAGGCTTTTACAACTGATGATGCATGATAAATCATTTGATCAAGAGTTATAGGTAAGGTTGTTTCATGGCCTGCAAAAACATTTGATGCTGAATCTCCAACTAAAATTACATCTATACCTGCTTTGTCAATGATTTTTGCCATTGAATAATCATATGCTGTTAGCATTGAAATTTTATCATTATTGCGTTTCATTTCAAATAATGATTTTGTTGTAACTATTTTATAAGTCTGATTTTTTTTCAATTTTTAAAACTACAATTTTACAAATTTAAGTTTTTAAATCATTTTTTAATAAAAATAAATTATGACAGCCTGTCAGTTTTTATCAGCTGGCATAAAGATTGCCTTTTCTCTATAAAATATATGATTATGAGTAAAATTATTGGTATAGATTTAGGTACAACAAATTCTTGTGTTTCTGTTATGGAAGGAAAAGAACCTGTTGTAATTCCTAACGCCGAAGGAAAAAGAACAACACCATCAGTAATCGCATTTGTAGAAGGTGGCGAAATAAAAGTTGGTGATCCTGCTAAAAGACAAGCTGTAACCAATCCAACTAAAACTGTAGCATCAGTGAAACGATTTATGGGTAATAAATATTCAGAATCTAGTAAAGAGGCATCTACCGTTGCATACAATGTAAAGAAAGGTGATAATGATACACCCAGAGTAGATATTGATGGCAGACTATATACTCCGCAAGAATTATCTGCTATGATTTTGCAAAAAATGAAAAAAACGGCTGAGGATTACTTAGGACAGACAGTTAATGAGGCAGTCATAACGGTTCCAGCTTATTTTAATGATTCACAGAGGCAAGCAACAAAAGAAGCAGGTGAAATATCAGGACTTAAAGTTCAAAGAATAATTAATGAACCAACAGCCGCTGCTTTGGCTTATGGACTTGACAAGGGAGGTTCAGATAAAAAAATAGCTGTTTATGATCTAGGAGGAGGTACTTTTGATATCTCCATACTTGAATTGGGAGATGGTGTTTTTGAAGTTCTATCAACCAATGGTGATACTCATCTAGGTGGAGACGATTTTGATCAAGTTTTAATTGATTGGCTTGCTGAGCAGTTTAAAAAAGATGAAGACATCGATTTAAGAAAAGACCCAATGGCTTTGCAGAGACTTAAAGAAGCTGCCGAAAAAGCAAAAATAGAATTGTCATCATCTACCCAAACGGAAATAAATTTGCCTTATGTAACAGCCTCTCCTTCTGGGCCCAAACATCTTGTAACTTCTATTACTCGATCTAAGTTCGAACAATTATCTGACGATTTAGTTAAAAGATCTATATCTCCTGTAAAAAAAGCATTAAAAGATGCTAGTTTAAGCACTTCTGATATAGATGAAGTTATTCTGGTTGGAGGTTCAACAAGAATCCCAGTAATCCAAAGTGAAGTAGAAAAGTTTTTTGGAAAAAAACCTTCTAAAGGAGTTAATCCAGATGAGGTTGTTGCTGTAGGAGCAGCTATTCAAGGAGGAGTTCTAACTGGTGATGTTAAAGATGTTTTACTTTTAGACGTTACTCCTCTCTCATTGGGTATTGAAACAATGGGAGGTGTTTTAACCAAACTTATAGAGGCTAATACAACAATTCCTACAAAAAAATCTCAAGTTTTTTCTACCGCAGCTGATAATCAACCTTCCGTTGAAATTCATGTATTACAGGGAGAAAGATCAATGGCAGCAGACAATAAAACAATTGGCAGATTCCACCTTGACGGAATACCGCCTGCTCCAAGAGGGACTCCACAAATTGAGGTAACATTCGATATTGACGCTAATGGAATAATTAAAGTTACAGCAGCTGACAAAGCAACAGGTAAATCTCAAGATATTCGTATTGAAGCATCTTCTGGGCTCACTGAAGAGGAAATCGAAAAGATGAAAAAAGAAGCCGAAGCGAATGCAGAGGCAGATAAAAAGGCTAAGGATGAAGTTGATAAATTGAATAGTGCTGACCAAATGATTTTCCAAACGGAAAGTCAACTAAAAGAATTTGGAGATAAACTTTCTGAAGACAAAAAGAAACCTATTGAGGAGGCTCTTAAAGAATTAAAAACTGCTTATGAAAGTAAAGACCCAAAACTCATTGATTCTTCGTTAGAGAAAATTAACAATGCCTGGAAAGCCGCTTCCGAAGAAATGTATAAGGCCCAAGCCGCCAGTCAAAATCAACCCAAGAGTGAAGGTAAAAAAACCGACCAGAAAAAAGGTAAAGATAAATCTGGTAAAGATGATGTCCAAGACGTCGATTTCGAAGAAGTTAAATAAATTAAAAACGCCATTTTAAGTGGCGTTTTTTTTATTTTTAATTAATTTAACAATTGAGACTTTAAGAACATAATGCGCTATATTTATATCCAAATTTAAATTATGAAAAGCGTAATAATTTGCGATATGGAGGGTGTTATTCAAGAAATGAATAAAGGAGCCCTAGATATGTTTGGCTATACAAAAGACGAGCTGATTGGCATTAAAAGGGTTTCTATTTTTTCAGAAGCAGACATAGTTATTCAAAATGTTTTGGGTTGGTTAGATGAGGCTAACAAAAAGGGTAAATCAATAGTTAAAACTAGGTTTAAAAGAAAGGACGGATCTTTATTTAATGCTGAAATTCTAATTACTCCTAATTACGCAAATGGAAAAGATAAGGGACAAACTGGTTACTGCGGAATAACAAAAGAAATAAATGAAAAAATAGACATACCAATTAAATTTTCAACAAAGTTGATTAGGGGAATAGCTATAACCAGGGGTGGTTTTACTTTGGCTTCAATTCTACCTATGATTGTTGTTTCTTGTTTTTTGTCGTCTACTGGTAATTTGAGTTTGCTAAATTCAATTTTATCAATTAGTGGTGTCTTTTTTCTTCACTTATTTTCAAATTTGTACAATGATTATTTTGACGTCAAACACGGCACAGATGAGGCAAATAATGAATATTTTAATGTTGGTGATAAATCACTAGTTTTAAGAGGTGCTCAGATTTCTGGAGGTAGCAGAGCAATAGAGCTAGGTTTAATAACATTGAAAAACACAAAAAAACTTGCTAATATTATGCTGATTGTTTCAATGATTTTTTTAATGGTGGTCTGTTATAACAGTTATTTACTTACAAATTCATTTGTAAATGTAAAAGCAATGGGCTTGATTGCTTTTATAGCTTCTTCTTTTGGATATTTTTATACAGCAAAACCAATTAGACTTTCTAGTAGAAAAGGATTAGGAGAATTAACTATCTTTTTATGTTTCGGACCTCTTCTGACTATCGGAAGTGCTTTTGCAATGTCCACAAACACAATATTTTTAGATTATGAAAATCTCAGAGATTTTATCCTAATAGGAATACCACTAGGTCTCTTAACAACAAATATCTTATTTATTAATCAATTTCCAGATTATAGTTCTGACAAAATAACTGGTAAAATAAATCTAGTTGTCATGTTGGGTAAAAAGTTATCAAGATGGATTTTTCTATTAAATATTACGCTTACAATCCTGTTCTCTTATTTTCTTAAAGATTTATTTTCTTCAAAAGTTTTAAATTTTAATCATATTGTTTATTCTATAATTATTTCAATTTTAGCTTTGTATGGACTTTTTATCTGGTTGGGTTTGTTTAAAAACTATGATAAAAGGTCACTTGTTTACTATAATATTCAAACAATATACTACCAGATCTTTTTTTGCTTTGGAATCATCATTAGTTTTTATTTTTAATTAAATCTTCCTATTATAAACCCATGGAGATTAATAAAAACAGCTTTCTAGAAGATTTTAGTAAAGAGAAAAAGTCTTTAGGTTTTTATATTCTTGGATTATTAATTGTTTTAATATTTTCAATAATTGGTCAAATCCCAATGTTTTTTTTCCTGCCTGATAAATCAAATACTTATTTAGAAGGAATAGATGTCTTTTCTTCTTTAGATAAAAATTTATTGCTGTTTTTATTGCTATTGCCATCTTTTTTTTCTCTTTTAGGATTATGGTTTGTTGTGGAAAAAATTCACTTTAGGTCATTAATTTCAATAATGACTTCAAGAAAAAAAATTGATTTTAAAAGGTTTCAATTTGGATTTATTCTTTGGTCCCTAATTAGCATATTCATTTTTTCTCTAGAAATTTTAATTAATCCAGCTGATTATGAATTTAATTTTAATTATTCAAAATTTCTTATTCTTTTATCAATATCAATAATAATGATACCGGTTCAATCAATATTAGAGGAATTAATTTTTAGGGGATATTTAATGCAGGGACTTGGTTTTTTTTTTAAAAATAGGATAATGCCTCTTTTTACCACTTCAATAATATTTGGATTACTTCACATACTTAATCCAGAAATTCAAAAGATTGGATACGGATTGTTGATTTATTATATTGGAACTGGTATTTTTTTCGGGATTGTAACTCTAATGGATGAAGGAGTCGAATTATCTTCTGGCTTTCATGCATCAAATAACCTAGTAGCCTCTCTTTTAGTTACTGCTGATTGGACTGCATTTGAGACATATTCAATTTTTAAATTTATTGGAAACCCATCCTTCAGTAAAGAAGTTTTGCTATATCTTTTTATAATTTATCCGTTAATAATTTTTTTCCTTTCCAAAAAATATAAATGGGCAAGCTGGCAAACAAAAATTCTTTAATATTACAGTCCAAATTATTTTTGTGTATTATGATTAGATTTGTATAAAAAATCGATATTTGTATTAGATTTCTATATGAGCTATGAGCTTAAATAAAAATAAAATATTTAGGATTTCTTCTTTGTGTATGGGAGTACTTGGTACAACTTTGATCCTTTTGGGCTTGTTTAAATATAGAGAGTACGCAATAGGATTCTCCGTTGCCGGGTTAGGTTTTTACGCAGTTTCCTGGGCCTTTAATGCTCTCAAGGGGAGAGTTTAAAAATAATCAACTCAAATGATTAGTTTTAAACAAATATTTATAACAATCATATCTGTTTTGTTTTTTCTTTTCGTTTTATTTATCTCAAATATTACAAATGACATACCTCTAGAAGAGTTAAAAAAAGAATTTAAAAATAAAAATTCGAAATTCATTGAATTTGATGGAGCGTTTGTTCATTATGTAGATGAAGGCGAGGGAATACCTATAGTACTTCTTCACGGAACAGGTGCTTCCCTTCATACTTGGGATTTGTGGGCTGAAAGACTGAAGGATAAATTCAGAGTTATAAGAATTACACTGCCTGGATTTGGTCTATCGGGACCTCGTTCCGATAAAAAATATAAAATCAAAGATTATGTAATTCTGCTTGAAAGTTTTGTCAGTCAAATTGGAATTGAAAAATTTCATTTGGCAGGAAATTCTCTAGGAGGTTCAGTTGCCTGGCTTTATACTTCATTTTATGAAAAAAGAGTAATAAAATTGATTTTGATTAATTCATCAGGATTTAAATTTGATGACATACCTTTTGTAATTCGAATAGCGAAAAACAAATATTTAAACTTCTTTATAAAAAAAACGTCACCTAAATTTTTAATAAAAAAATCCTTAAAAGAGGTTTTTTATGATGATAATCTTGTATCAAATTCAATTATTGAAAGATATTACAAACTAAACTTGAGAAAAGGAAATAGACAGGCATTTATTGATCGAGCTCAAATAAATTATACAGATCAAACTTCAAGATTAACAAAAATAAAATCTCCAACTCTCATTTTATGGGGACAAAATGATGAGTGGATTAATGTCAAGTTTGCTCAAAAATTTAAAACAATGATTAAAGGCTCGAAGGTTTTTATTATGAATAAGACTGGTCACATTCCAATGGAAGAGAGACCTTTTGAAAGTTTAAAAATTGTAGAAGACTTTTTAGTTGAATAAAATTAACTCCATCTTTATGTTTCCCCTTGAATAGATAAGATTCTTTTCTAATGGTATTTCTTTAAAACCATATTTTTTATATAAATGAATTGAATTTTTAAGTTTTGTGTTTGAATAAAGAATAAGCTTTGACCACTTTTTGTTTTTTGCAAATTGAATTAAAAATTCCATAGCCATATTTCCATATCCATTACCTCTTTCTTCAGGCATGATTGCCATTTTACTAAATTCATAAACCTTTTCACTTTTTTTTATAAATGCGAAAGTCCCGATGGTATTATAATTTTTTTGAATCATAAAGATAAAACCTCCTTTGCCTATAACTTCTCTCTTGGGATTATTTAGAACTAGTTCGTCGATTGGTTCAACCTTAAAATATGTATCTAACCACTCTAGGTTTAAGGACTTGAATTTTTCTGAATCAATTTTCGAAAATTTTTTAAAACTAATTTTTGTCATTACCTGTCATATCTTCAGGCCTTACCCACTTATCAAAATCTTCTTCTGAAACATAGTTTAATTTTATTGCTGCTTCTTTAAGAGAAATATTTTTCTTGAAAGCAAAATTTGCTATTTCAGCTGATTTATAATAACCAATTTTAGTATTTAAAGCAGTAATTAACATTAGGGAATTATTTAGAAGTTCATCAATTTTTTCCAAATTGGGCTTAATTCCAGATATACAATTTCCACTAAAACTTTTGCAAGCATCACCTAGTATTTGGCATGATTCCAAAATATTTTTTGCAACTAGGGGTCTAAAAACATTTAACTCGAAATGACCCTGTGTGTTACCAATCCCTATGGCGACATCATTTCCCATAACTTGAGCACAAACCATTGTTAATGCTTCGCATTGAGTTGGATTTACTTTTCCTGGCATTATTGAACTTCCAGGTTCATTTGCAGGTAAGTAGATTTCACCGATTCCTGATCTAGGCCCAGAACCCATGAGTCGAATATCATTTGCAATTTTATTAAGAGATATTGCTAATTGTTTTAATGCACTGTGAACACTTACGATGGCATCATTTGAGGATATCGCTTGAAATTTATTTTTGGCAGTTACAAACTTTATATTTGTTGACTCAGATATGTAATTAGCAACACAGTCGTTGTATCCATTTGGGGTATTAATTCCTGTTCCAACTGCTGTTCCACCTAAAGCGATTTCAGATAGGTGGTTTAGAGAAAATTTTAGTGAATCTAAACCGTATTCGATCAGAGAAGAATATCCAGAAAACTCTTGACCTAAAGTAACAGGAGTTGCGTCCATTAGGTGTGTTCTACCAATTTTAACAATTTTTTCAAATTCTTTAGCTTTTGTTTTTAACGAATTCAATAGATTTTCAACCCCAGGAATTGTAACTTCTTTGAGTTTTAGATATGTTGCAATGTGAATAGATGTGGGGAAAGTATCATTTGAGGATTGTGACATATTAACATCATCATTAGGGGACAATTCTTTTTTTCCAGCCCCCAACTTATTTCCAAGAATTACATGTGCTCTATTACTAATTACCTCGTTAATATTCATATTAGTTTGAGTACCAGAACCAGTTTGCCAAATAACAAGGGGAAAGTGGTCGTCGAGCTTTCCTTCGATAATTTCATCACAAACTTTCACGATTAAATCTTTTTTATTTTTTTCCAAGATACCAAGCTCATGATTTGCCATTGCAGCCGACTTTTTTAAGTGGGCATAACCATAAATAATTTCAATTGGCATTGGGTTGGATGTTCCAATTTTAAAATTTTTTCTAGATCTTTCAGTTTGTGGACCCCAATAGACACTTTGAGGGACCTTTACTTCGCCTATTGTATCTTTTTCTATCCTGTATTTCATAAAATTATATAAAATTACAATAAATTTTTCTCAGCTTAAGTTTTTAACTTCCACAAATTATTTTTTTAAAAAACAGAAATTTTATTTAGAAAAATAAATTAAATTTGAGAAATATTAATAAGTATGTTTGAATTTGATCAATATTTAGGTTTTTTATCATTTCTAGGTATTCTTACAATAGGATTTTGGCTGATGTTTTTTTTGCTATTATTTATTATACCCTATTGGTTAACAGGAACCTTTCTAGAATGGATTAAAGGTAAGACGTCTTCTAAAAAAACTTAATTTAAATTGATTTAATCTCCAAAGTCAAATTCTTGTGCATCTGAATTGTATTGACGTGAATTTCTCCTTCTATTTGATTTGTTTTCATTAACTCTATAGGTGAGTGTAAATATGTAGGTAGGGGCTCTCCACTGAAATTCAGTATAATTTTCAAAATTATCTGTTAAAGTTGTACTTCTTGAAATTTGTGAATTAAATATATCTGAAGCTCTAAATGAAATTGTACCTTTCTTTTTAAGAATTTGTTTATTTATTGCACCCGAAAAACCAACTAGGCCTTTAGTTTTTCTTTGAGCATTTTCCCTTGGCCCTCTATAATAACCATTTATTTGGGCATTTGTCCCTAGCGGGAGGGGAAAACTT
>MDTB01154554.1_pt1 | contig 11959 bp, 13 predicted proteins | sample 811161 | NCBI WGS metagenome assembly MDTB01 (sample SAMN05326650, study PRJNA326480) | marine metagenome | isolation source: seawater | place: Mediterranean Sea | collected 2009 | reverse complement strand
CGTTGATAGGCTGGATGTGGAAGCGCGGTAACGCGTGTAGCTGACCAGTACTAATAGCTCAATTGGCTTGATTTATGCACTGAAAAAAATTTAATTAATTAATATATTTTTAAGAAAATAAGAATGCAACTTTTTGTTACTCGAAACTAAAACATCACCATACTTGTATTTTTGTTTACCTTTCCAATCTGAAATTACAGCACCTGAGTTTTTTATCATTCTCATCAACGGATAAAAGTCTACTTTTTTTAATCCGCACTCAATAACTACATCTATTTTTCCTTCGCATAAAAGACAGTAGTTTAATGCATCAGCACCAGTTATTTTCAAAAAAAATTTTTTTTTAATTCTCTTTAACACTTTAATATTCTTATTAGTCGACATAGTATTCATTGCAATTATTATTTTATCTAATTTATTCTTTTTGGATGAATTTAAAGTTTTTATTTTACCGTCAGATTTACAATAAGTATTATTTTTGTCAGCAAAGTAAACTTTATTCAACGCAGGAAAATTTGCTACACTTAAAATTGACTTTGAATTATCGAAAAGTCCAATTAAGTTAGACCAGTTAGAGAGCCCCATTAGCAAAGCTTTTGTCCCATCAATTGGATCAACATACCAAGTAAAACTGCTATTAGTTTTTTTACTTTTAATCTCCTCACCTATAATTTTGTGATCGGGAAACTTTTTCTTAATTGTTTCTCTAATTTTTTTTTCAATTAGCAAATCAAATTTAGTTACAGGGTCAACTTCTAAACGACTTTTGTTTTTAAAGTGCAGTTTTGACTTATTAATTATCTTATTAATAGGCTCGATTTTTTTTAAAATATGTTTAATAAATTTTATTATTTCTTTATTTTTTATTGTCATATATAGGTCAAATACCTCTTTTAGTTAGCCCGCCATCTATAACAATATCTTGACCATTAATATATTTTGATTTTTCTGTGCAAAGGAAATGCACTAAATTTGCTACTTCCTCAGGTTCACCGTATCTTTTTATAATTAATCTTTTTAATCTCTCGTTTCTTAACTTTATATTTTGAAAAGATTTTTTCGTCATATTTGTTTTAATGTAACCAGGACATATTGCGTTTGATCTAATTTTGAAATTTGAATAATCTAACGCTTGACTTGCAGTTAGTGCTAACACGCCAGCTTTTGCGGCATTGTATGCAGGATTCTTGCTCATAGCGACTTTACTCGAAATACTTGAAATATTTACAATTGAGGCAAATTTAGATTTTTTAAGAAGAGGAAGTAAAAACTCAGTAATAAAAAATATTGCGTTTAGATTAACAGATAAAGTTTTGTTCCAATAAGTGTTTATATTTTTATTTTTTACTAAACTGATACCAGCATTATTTATTAAACAATCAATCTTCTTTTCTTTTTTTTTAATGAAATTTGCAAATCTTTTTATTTGATTAAAATCTGATAAATCAATTTTATAATTAACGTTATTTTCAATATATTCTATTTTTTTTTTGAAATTTTTGTCTAAAGAATAAACTTTATAATTATTCTCAATGAAAAGCTTTATTACTTCAGCTCCAGACCCTCTAAAGCCTCCAGTAATAACAGCAATTTTATTTTTAAGATCCATTTTTAATTGCCACCATAATATAAATTCTTCTATAAGAATTATTTTGTTTGTTTATTCTTTTAAATTTTAAAGAATAATTTGTTGCCTTATCTAAAAAATAAAAGCAGCTATAATTTTTTTTCTCAATCTTACTTGAAAAATCACTAAAAGAAAATTGATTAAAATTCACTGGTTTTAATGCACCTAGTTTAGTCTTGGTTTTATAGTTATTCGCACCAAACTGACTTCTTATAATAATTATCTTTTTTGTGCTATTTAAAATCTTTTCTAAAAACTTGTTCGGTTTGTCTACATGCTCAAGGACAGCGGAAGCTACAGTGCAATCAACCTTTCTTAAATTTTGTTTTTCAATATTACATATTTTATATTTTCTTTTTAATTCAGGAAATTTTTTTAAGCCAATTTCTACAAACTTTTTGTCTATATCGTATCCGAAATAATCATATTTAAGGCTTTGAATTTTTATTTCTTTATAAAGTTGAAAGTAATTACAACCAAGGTCATTTAAAGATTTAATTTTGAATTTTTTAATAATTTCTACAACTTGTTTACACCATTCTAGTCTGACCTTATTTAGTCTGAACTTATACAAAGTGAGCTCTTTTTTTCCTCTAGTTAAAGAAGTGTGAGTGTATGTTTTTTTTTTCATATTCTATTATCTTTTGTAAATTCGGTATCATAGAATATATTTTTCTTTGATTTATTTGTTATTAGTCCTTATAAATTATTAATGTTATATTCTAAATTAACATTTACCATATTTAAGCAATTTAGCATTATAAATATATAAATAAGATGAAAATATTTAACATTTAATGACTAATATGCTGTCAAATATTCTAGCAACAAAAAACCTCAAATTATTCCTTATTGCATTTGGTTTTTTATTTTTATATTTAATTAGCGGAACAATAATTTCATGTGTTTTTATTACTTCTATATATCTAACAGTTTTATTATGCTTGTATTTATTAAATAAAATTGAATCAAAAAAGACTTTAAAATTTTTTAGCAACTATTCAGTTCCTTTAGCTTTTCTTCTATTAATTATTCTTAACTTTTCAGGTCAAATAAATACTCTAACAGGTATTAACGAAGAAAAACAAACAGTTGTAATTTATTTAGCAATGCCATTTTATTTATTGAGTGCTTTTTCTTATATTTCAGATTGCGCTGATCAAAGAAACAGAAATTTACAATTTAATATAAATGCTTTTGACTTACTATTATATATTGTTTTACCCTTCAAATTATTATCCGGTCCGATTGAAAATCCATCATTAATGAAAAAATTTGATAGCATTAAAATTATAACAACTTCTCATCGGTTGTTTTCATCCTTATCGTGGATAGTTTTAGGCGCGTTCATGAAATTTGTAATAGGAAATAGGTTGGCACCTGCGCAGATGATTTCATTTGACAATCCTTTAATGTCGTTCTTATGTGCAACAATATTTGAATTAAAATTTTATTTTGATTTTGCTGGATACAGTTTTTTAGCTTACGGATTTGCATCATTATTCAATATCCAAATTTCAAAGAATTTTAACCACCCATTCACTTCTCATAATGTAGTAAAATTTTGGCAAAACTGGCATATAACACTTGGAAAATTTTTACAAAAATACATCTTACACAAATTCATTTTTGGAATAAAATCGAGAAATTTTAAGGCAATATTTGCTTGCTTTATTTTTGTCGTTTCCGCGTTGTGGCATGGAATTACATTTAATTATTTATTATGGGGGCTATTTCATGGAATAATATATTATATGTACGTTCAATATATAAAGCATCTAAGTATCCCAAAATTTATAGGTTTTTCATCAATGTTTTTATTTTTTGTGTTTGGTAGATTCCTAGCAATTGATTCAAATGGTTCAAGATTACTAGGAAAGATTTCGAACTTTTTTGATTTTAACAGTTATACGGATTTTAATCAAAGTGAAATTGATTTTGCTAGTAACTTTTTTAATATTGGTAACTGGGGATTTATTTTTGCAATTATGCTCGCGATAATTTTTATTTTTTTTGAATTTATTCAAAAAAATAACAATAAAAATAAGTATAGCTACTTTAGAAAACCATATGTAGTCATTATATTATTTTTAATGTTTGTAGGTTTTGGTCTTAATACAGGAGAGTTGTTGTATGCGCGGATTTAAAATAATATTTTTTAGCATTTTTTTGATATATTCAATTATAATTTGTTCAATGGCTTTTTTAGAAAGTCATTTTAATTATAATGAAAATTATCTTATAGACAGACTCAAAGAAGTTGATAAAATTAATGAAAAAAAAATAATTGTTTTTGGCCGATCTCATTGTGAATTTGGGGTAAAATCAAAAAACATACAATTATCTACTAATATTAAATCTTTCAATTTATGTAGTTCAGCTTATGAGTACGAGGTAGACATTCTCTTTGAAAAATTACATAAAGAATTAGATAAAAATGACATTGTTCTTTTTTCAAAAAGATTGCCGGTGGTCGAGCAAATAGACGATTCATTCATAGAAAAATTAATTCCTAATTTAGTAGGCAGAGTAAGATTTATGTTTAACTATAATTTGAGAAATGAAGAAATAATCAACAAAAGATTAAGCAATCAAAATGAAAACGGAGATTTACTTAATTTTAGAATGATAGAATATTTTGAGGTTATATCTTATTCAAGAGCTAAATATAAAAATATTCATAAAAATCTAAAGTTTCAATTGAACAAAATAGAGAGCAGTATCAATGAAAATACTCCTAAGATTATTGTAATATCACCGCCGATTTTAGCAGAAAAAAAAGATGTCAATAAATTAAAAGTGATTATCTCTAAAATAGACACAAAAAAATTTAGCAATCTAAATTGGATTCCACCACTAGTACTATCTGAGAAAAAATATTTTACTGATGACGACCATGTAAATGAAGCGGGACGATTATTATGGACAGATTATTTATTAAAAGAGCTTAATGAAAAAATATAATTTAATTTATAAGTTTTATTCTATTATTTATTGTTTCAATAATTTCACTTAAGCCAATTACTTCATAATTTTTTTGTTCAGAGATTTCATTTAAAAGTAAATCAAATCTCTCGATATCTTTATTTCCATTACTAATTGCTCTCGCAACACTCGATGGGGCATCTAATAATGACGACCTTTTCAAATATTTTTCAAATATAATTAAATCCTTCTGATTAGCACCAAGATTGATAGAAAATTCTAAAACTGAATTGTAAATTTTTTTCGAATATTCTAGATCTTCTGCTATTGCATCTTTAATTGATAAAATTCTATCTTTTTTTATACATCTATAATTACCAGTTATTAACATCGGCCATTTAGCTAAGCTTATTAAAGGATTATTAAAGACATTAAAATAAATAGGCAGTTTCAATTTTTTTACGTCCGTTTCTAATTTTTCTATAACTTCATTTGATTTGGCGTCATTAAATTTAGCTATTTTGAAATTTGAAGCCAATCTTACTCTAAGAAAATTATTTTTATCAGGATTTGGTTTAAAAGCTTGAGGATCAGGACTGGAAACCGACAAATAATCAAGATTAATATTTTTCCAAATACTGTGACTTTTGTAGATCTCATCAGCTTTATCAATTTTAATATTTTTAATGTTTTTTAAAAAAATTGAAGGAGGAATATTCATTACGGAAATCATTGGAATTTTTTTTACAGCTATTTGTTTTAGTAAATTTGTAAGTTTAGTATCTTTAATATATTGATGCTCCTGCATAGCCAAGAAACAAATGTCTATATTTTCTAAATTAGAAAAGCTAATAGCATTTAATTTACCCGAGAGTTTTTTTGAATTTAAATTTATTCCTTCTTTTTTTCTGATTGATGGTATCGATACATTTATACCTTCTGCATCAATTAATTTTGCCTCATTTTCCAAACATAATAAATCAACGTTATGACCAGCGGCTAGAATCTTAATAGCAATTACGGAGCCGTAAGAAGCACCAAGTATTAAAACATTGTAGGTTTTTTTCATTTATAACTTTTTAACTCTTCAACCATTTCTATAAGAGTTCCTTCTGGAGCCCTACAAAATGTCAACTTAACTTTTTTATCATTAGAAAGTATAGGTTTACAGATAAACCTTATACCTTTTCGCTTTAAAAACTTATAAGTTTTTTCTAAATCATTTATAGTTAATGCAAAATGAGAAGCCCCAATTCTAGAAATATTGTATTCTTCATTTTCTCTTTTCTTCTTTTTTTTAAATTCTAAAAGCTCAATCATTACTTTACTATTTTTAGATTTTAATTTGACTGTTTTAATTTTTGTATTTTTTAAATTGGTGAGTTTATCCGTTATATTGCCTCGCTCAATCATTTTGATTTTCACTTTAAAACCTAATATTTTTTCATAAAACCAAATTGATTTTTTTATATTTTTTGTAACAATTCCTATATGTCTAATGTTTTTTACTATTTTCACTTAAGAACTCCTCTATACAAGCATTCAAAATTTTCATTGATTTTATAAGATCTTTTTTTGAAATGATTAGTGGAGGACCTAGTTTAATTGAGTCTCTGTTAGTAGCTACAACCAACAACCCTTTTTTTAAACATTTTATTGCAACTAAGCTAGCTATATCTTTAGCTTTAATTTTTTGATAATTTTTAAATATAATAGCTCCAATTAAACCTCTATTAGTTACATACCCGACACAATTAAAATGTTCTTTCTTTATTTTTTTTAAGTATATCGAAAATATAGAACCTAGTTTTTTAGATCTTTCTGTTAATTTTAATCTATTAATCTCGTCAATTGTAGCGGATCCTGCAGCACAAGCCAACGGGTTAGCAGAGTGAGTAGACTGTAAATTTGCATTAGGTATATTTATTAATTTGTTTGTGGTAACTACTCCAGACAATGGCATACCAGAGCCCATTCCTTTACCACAACACAAAATATCTGGAGTAAAATTATAATGTTCGAAAGCAAAATTTTTTCCTGTTCTACTAAACCCGGATTGCATCTCATCAATACTAATTAGAATATCATTTTTTTTTGCAAACTTAACAAGACTCTTAATGTATTTTGATGGGTAAAAAAGAGACCCCCAACCTTGAAAAGCTTCAATCATAATTCCAGAGATATTTTTTTTAAAGTTGTATTTTTTTTTAAATTTTTTAATCAAAGATTTTTCAAAAAAACCCTCTTTGTCAAAATTATCAATCCAAGGGTAAGGAAAATCTAAATGATAAATATCTTTATCTTTAGTAGTTATCCATTTTGACTGTTCTTTACTATCAGACATTTGTTGAGCACCCATTGTTCTCCCGTGCCAATTTCCTTTCAAACAAATTATGCCTTTTTTAAACTTACTTTTTTTTAATCCGTTTAATCTCATTAATTTTAATGCAACTTCCGTAACTTCAGTTCCCGCAGATGCAAAAAAGCATTTGTTAAGTTTTTTTCGATTTACAAACTTTATAAGCTTTGAAATATATTCTTGTCTATATTTGTTGTAATATACATAGCTGTGACTTAAAGAACTATTTAATACATCTATAATTTTTCTTTTAAATTCTTTATTACTATGTCCGATATTCGCCACAAAGATTGTAGAAGTAAAATCTATATATTTTTTGTTTTTTTCATCCCAAATAAAATAATCCTTTGATTTTTTCCAATAAATTTTGATAGGAGGTGTCATCGAGGGAGGCTCAAATTTTTGAAAATATTTAGGCGCTTGGAATTTAAATTTCATTTTATAATTTTAAAATATTTAAAGTTTTTCATTACGTAATTTGCATAGACGATATCATTTGGGTAATCAATGTCCACACAGATATCTTTGTTTACAAAAGCCATTACTTTATGACCATGGATAAAATTTTTTTTCACAGAGTCGTTTTTAATAATATCAATATATCCATTACCAGCATAAGTTTCATTGAAATATTCTTTAGGTAAGTTCAAATTTTCAATATTATACTTTTTGTTAAATGCTCCACACAATTTTTTATTTCTAATAAAAAAAGTTTTATAGCTTGTTTCTGACATCTTTGTCACTGATCTTAACGATGAGTACTTAAGATAACTATTTGAAAATTTTTTTATTGCGTCATTTAGCTCTGATAAATTTCTTGTTGGACAATTTCCTCTTAATAAAATAAAAAGATCGGGATCGTAATTGTGATTAATAAGTAAAAATTTTGAAATTTCTTTTAAAAAATCTAAATCGGTAGCCTTGTAGGAGGCATTTTTTCTAGATCTTAAATGTAGTATATCCGGTTTATATTTATTAGCTATTTTTAAATACTTTTTAGAGTCACTTGAGAAAATTACCTTTTCAATAAACTTAGACTTTTTTGCTATTTTAATTGAATAGGCTAAAATGGGATGACCTAAAATTGGTAACAAATTTTTATTTTTTACTTTTCGCGATCCTGACCTAGCAGGAATAATTGCACATATTTTCAATTTTCTTTTCATATATTGTTTTAATTTTGTTTATTTAACAAGAATAACACTTTTCACTTTACTGTTCAATAGTTGAACGGTATAAAAGTCATTAATTTATTAATAATTTTTACATATGCCTATAACTATTTAGATATGAATTTGATACGAAATAAAATTAAGTTTCCCCCACGAAAAAATAGTAAACAAATAATCAATTATTTTAAAAAACATAAAATCTGGCATTATTTGAAAAGCCCTATTATAAAAAAAAGAGATATTAAAAAACTTGTTAATCCTTGGACTGATCGTACATATTTACCAGAATTAAAAGATTTATACCTTTTACATTCTTTCATACTTTTAAACAAAAGACTAACAGTATTAGAATTTGGATCAGGATGGTCAAGTTTAATAATGGCTCATGCTTTAATGATAAATAAAAAAAAATATGAAAAAAAAACTTATAAGATTAGAAAAAAAAACATTTTTGAACTTCATGTCCTTGAAAATGAAAAAAAATACTTGAAAATCACTAAAAATCGAAATGAAAAAATATTAAAAAAATTTAAAGGAGTTAAGTACCATTTTTCTGATTGTAAAATGAGTTTATTTAATAATAAATTTTGCACAGAGTATAAAAAATTACCAGTTATCAACCCTGATTTTATATATCTTGATGGCCCCGATCAATTTAAGATTAAGAATAAATTGAATAATTTTACCATTTCACATAGCGATATGATGCCAATGGTTTCTGATATTTTGAAATTTGAATATTATTTAGTTCCAGGGACAATAATAGTATCTGACGGAAGAAGAGCAAATTCTTTATTTTTAAAAAATAATTTTCAAAGAAATTGGCTTTATTTTTATGATAAGATAAATGATCAAAATATTTTTTTTTTAAATGATAGTTCATTGGGACCTATAAATGATGAAATGCTAAAATTTTATAGAAATAAATCTTAATAATTTGACTATTAAATTAATTTAAAAAAATATAGTGTAATATAATTTTTATGAAAAAAATTCAGATACATCTCGATGGAGCAAATAATTTAGAAATAAAAAAATATTTAAATCATGTAGATGGTTTTACTTTTAACCCGTCACTTTTCAGAAAATTAGGAGTAAAAGACTATTTGCAATATACTAAAAATCTTTCAAAGCTTATAAAAAAAAAACCTCTTTCTATCGAAGTTTTTGCTGATGATGAAAAAAATTGTTTTGATCAAGCTATTAAAATTAGTCAAATAAGTAAAAACATTTACGTAAAAATACCTATTAGCTACACATCTGGTAAAAGCACTAAAAATCTTATAAAAAAATTAAGTGACAAAAATATAAAGCTTAATATTACAGCAATCTTTACCCTTAAACAAATTAAGGAAATTTACCCTTGCATAAAAAATAAAAAACACATTTTATCAATTTTTGCAGGAAGACTCTTTGACATAGGCATAGATGCAAATCAAGAATTTAAAGTCATGTCTAATTTTATTAAAAATAAAACGACTTGTTTATCATTATGGGCTAGTTGTAGAATGGTGTATGACGTTATTGGAGCAGCAAAAGCCGGAGCAGATATTATTACCATTCCAACATCATTTTTTATTAAAAAAAATTCTTTCGGTAAAAGTCCCTCTAAATATTCACTAGAAACTGTAAAAGGTTTTTATAACGACGCAAAAAAATCTGGTTTCAAGATATAAAATGATAATTTGTAAAACACCTTACAGAATTCCCCTAGCTGGAGGTGGTACTGATATTGATTTTTATTATAAAAAAAAGGGAGGTCTATTCCTAACTTGTGCGTTTGATCAGGGTATTTATGTTTCTGTTTCAGAAAGACAGATTGATAAAAAAATTTTAATTCAAACGACAGATACTCAGTTTTGTTATTCAGTAAAAAGAATTAAACACGAAATAATAAGAGAGGTTTTAAAATATTTTGGTATAAAAAATAAAATTCAAATTAATTGCTTCTCTACACTACCAACACAATCTGGGTTAGGTACATCTAGTGCATTAATTGTTGGTTTAATAAAAGCTTTGTCTAAATTAAAAAGAAAAAATTTTACAAACAAAAAAATTGCACAAATTGCCTATAAAATCGAGAGGATAAGTCTGGGTTATAAAGGTGGATGGCAAGATCAAATTGCATCAACATTTGGTGGTATTTTAAAAGTAAAAATTTCCAAAAAAGGTGTTTTTAAAGTGAAAAGACTTAAACTCAAAAACCAAACAATAAAAAAGTTGAACAATCATTTAGTTTTAGTCTTTACAAATGAAATCAGAGACTCATCAAATATAATTGATGCACAAAAAAAAAAACAAAATATAAATTATTATGACCAAATTAAAAATTTTGTTCCTATGATGAATTCAGCCATTATAAATGGTAATTATAATTTAATTGGTAGAATATTCCACAAGCACTGGTTAATTAAAAAGAAGTTAAGTCATAAAATCTCAAACAACTCAATAGATGGTATTTATTTAAGACTTTTAAAAGATAAAGAAATAATTGGTGGAAAAATTATCGGAGCGGGAGGAGGTGGTTTTTTTCTAGTTGTTACAAAAAATTTAAAAAAAACTATTAAATTTTTAATAAAGAACAATTTTAATTTTTCTAAGATCAACATTGGAAACGAGGGTTCAAAGGTTATTTCCTCCTAGTTTATTTTAAAAGACTCCACTCTAAAACTTTACCAATATCTAAGTTTCTTTTAACTTTTTTACCTAAAATTTTATTATAGTATTTAGGAAGAATTCCTCCTTTTTTGTAAATGATAGCAGTCTTAATATTATTGAAATTGAGTTTTGAGTTTTTTTTAATTTTTTTTCTAACAACAAATTTTCTAATTAATATACTATGGAGCATTTTTTCAGACTTAAGAAACTTTTTTTCTGTTGTTCCTAAACTTATACTAGCTTTTCTACACAAACTTACCATCTCTTTGAAAGTAGAAAATTCTAGTGATGCTGCATGATCTGGTCCGTGCATTTTTTTATTGAGAGTTACATGCTTTTCAATTATTTTTGCACCTAATGTAGTTGCTCCCACTGCCCCAACGACACCAGTTCCATGTCCAGAAAAACCAACATCGCTTTTAGTAATTTTTTTTAATACAGGTATACAGCTTAAATTTTTATCTTTTTCATTGCTTGGATATGCTGAAGTACAATGTAAAAAAATATGTGGTGTTTTATATTTTTTGAATATTTTTTGCGTTTTAAGTATTTCTTTGTAAGTACACATACCTGTGCTTATTATTGTTGGAAACTTATATTTAGCAACAAATTCACAAAAATGATAATTATTTGCGTCTATACTCGCAATTTTTATAAATTTTATTCCGAGTTTTTTTATAAAAATCATACTCTTTTCATCCCAAGGAGTTATTATTAAATCTATCTTCAATTTTTTGGCATAATTTTTAATTTGTATATAGTCTTTCTCACTTAATTCTAATCTTGTGTCTGGATACACCCATCCACCAAATTTAGTTTTTCCTTTTCTTATATCATTTGCATTTTTACTTAAATAACCTTTTGAATTTCCCGGACTCATATTAAAATTTACCAAATCATTAACCTCTCTTTTTTGAAACTTAACTGCGTCCGCACCTGCCTTTTTTGACTCGTACATTAATTTTTTTGCTAAAGACAAGTAACCGTTATGGTTTATTCCTATTTCTGCTATAATGTATGGATTAGATTTTAGTTTCGATGTGAAGTTCATTTAAATTATTTGCTACCTACAGTTTGATCTAAACTCTCACATATAACATGTAAAATTGACATATGCGCCTCTTGAATTAATGATGTTGTATTACTTTCAACTAAAATAAAAATATCTGAAATTTTTTTAAGTTCTCCACCATTCTTGCCTATTAGTGAAATTATTTT
>MDTB01114410.1_pt1 | contig 11959 bp, 15 predicted proteins | sample 811161 | NCBI WGS metagenome assembly MDTB01 (sample SAMN05326650, study PRJNA326480) | marine metagenome | isolation source: seawater | place: Mediterranean Sea | collected 2009 | reverse complement strand
AGGACTAATGATCTATTTACTCATGATGGCTGCTGCTTTCCTAGGTTATGTATTACCATGGGGACAAATGAGTTTTTGGGGCGCAACTGTAATAACAAATCTTTTCAGTGCTATACCTTTAGTTGGAGAGGGAATAGTTACTTGGTTATGGGGAGGTTATTCTGTTGATAATCCAACTTTAACAAGATTTTTTACACTGCATTATTTAATTCCTTTCTTAATTTTAGGGCTGGTAGTTTTACATATTTGGGCCTTACATGTTCCAGGAAACAATAATCCAGTAGGAATAGATATTAAAAAACCCTCAAAGGATACAGTACCATTTCATCCGTACATAGTTATTAAAGACACATTCGCTTTACTAATGTTTACTATAATTTTTGCATTTTTTGTTTTCTATTCTCCAAATATTTTAGGTCATGCAGACAATTATATCGAAGCCAATCCAATGGTGACGCCAGCTCATATTGTACCTGAGTGGTATTTATTGCCATTTTATGCAATCTTAAGATCTGTACCAGATAAGCTTCTAGGAGTAATAGCAATGTTGTCAGCAATTTTAATTCTAGCTGCACTTCCATGGCTAGATACATCGAAAATACGATCAGCGGTTTTTAGACCTTTGTATAGACAATTTTATTGGATCTTAGTTATAGATGTTCTAGCGCTTGGATATGTTGGAGCAATGCCAGCTGAAGGTTTGTATTTACTGATTGCTAGAGTTGCTACGGCGTATTACTTTGCTCATTTTTTAATAATCTTACCTTTGTTGGGCTTTGTAGAAAAAACAATTCCTTTACCGATGAGTATTTCTGAACCTGTTTTAGGGGGACTTGGTAACCTAGCATCAGCTAAAGTAGATAAAAAATTGGAATAGTTTGTGATTAAATTTTTAAGACTAAATTTTTATATATTATCTATTTTTATACTTAGCCTTTCCGTAAATTCTGCTGAAAAAATAGAATTATTAAAAACTGAATGGACTTTTAAAGGTCTATTTGGCAAATTTGATAGAGCATCTTTACAAAGAGGATATCAAGTTTATACAGAGGTATGTGCGTCATGTCACTCGATGAAATATTTAAGTTACAGAAACCTCATGGAAGAGGGTGGTCCTGAATTTTCAGAGGAGCAAGCAAAAGCAATTGCTGCAGGATTTGAAATTACGGATGGACCAAATTCTGATGGTGAAATGTTTGATAGAGCAGCAAAGCTTTCAGATAAATTTGTAATGCCTTATCCAAATGAAAAGGCTGCTCAAGCCGCTAATGGTGGAGCATATCCCCCTGATATGTCAGTTTTAGCAAAAGCAAGGAAAGGAGGAGTTGATTATTTATATTCGGTGTTATTAGGCTATGAAGATCCTCCATTAAATATTCAATTAGACGAGGGAGTTTATTATAATAAGTTTATGTATGGCAATAAAATAAAAATGCCCAAACCCTTAGAAGATGACTTGATTCAATATAACGACGGGACACCAGCAACAGAGCAACAAATGGCTAAAGATGTAGTAACTTTTTTAATGTGGTCGGCTGAACCCCACTTGGAAGCGAGACATAAAATGGGTTTCCGAGCTATAGTATATTTGATTATATTAACTGTATTAGTTTATTTTAGCATGAAAAAAATCTGGTCACGTATTGAACCTAAAGTTTAGAATATCTCCGTCGTTAACAATATAATCTTTACCTTCAAGTCTCATTTTGCCGTTATTTTTTGAGTTAAGCCAACCATTATTTTTTACAAAATCATCATAAGAAACGGTCTCAGCTCTTATAAAACCTTTTTCAAAGTCTGAGTGAATTTCTCCAGCAGCTTTAGGAGCTGTAGAATTTTTTTCAATTGTCCAAGCTCTAGTTTCTTCAGGTCCAGAAGTAAAAAAAGTATCTAATTTTAATATATTATATCCCTTTTGAATAAGCATATTTAAACCTGTTTCGTTTAATCCAATCATTTTCATATAATTTTTTTTTTTCTTCATTAGATAATTGGTTTATTTGATTCTCAATGTCTGCTGAAACAATTAATGTATTTTCTTTTCCAAATTTTTCTATGAAAATATCTGTGTATTTGTTTCCTTTTGAAACACTTTCTTCATCAACATTACAAACAAAGATTTTTGGCTTAATGGATAATAAACCAGATTTATTCAGTGTATTCATATCATTTAATTCAGATAAAATTGATAAACTTTTTCCACTATTAAGACAATCTAATGCCGTTTCTAAAATTTTTAAATTATCCTGAGAAAGAATTTTTTTATTTTTTTTATCAAGTCTCTTTTGTACTGATTCCAGATCTGATAGCATCATCTCTGTTTCTATTATTTCAATATCTCTTATTGGGTCAACTGAGGTATTAACATTTTGTATATCTTCAGAGTCAAAACATCTTACAACGTTTATAATTGCATCTACCTCTCTTATATGTGCTAAAAATTTATTTCCTAAACCTTCACCTTTAGATGCTCCTTTTACTAATCCTGCTATATCCACAAAAGATATCGAAGTGTTAATTTTTTTCTTGGAAGAGGATATTTTGGTGAGTATATCCAATCTTACATCAGGTACTGGGACCATACCTATATTAGGGTCAATGGTACAAAAAGGAAAGTTTTCAGCTTGTGCTTTACTAGAATTTGTAAGTGCATTAAATAATGTTGACTTTCCCACATTTGGTAAACCAACTATTCCACATTTAAAACTCATCTATTTATTATTAACAGTACTTGAAAACAAATCTAATTTTTTATCTATAAGAATGGCTAAAGACTCTGTTATATTATCTGTTATTGAGTTGAGCTCAAGTTTCTCTTCATCATTGAAATCTTGTAATACATGATCTTCAACTTTTATATTTTCTTTTGGGTGACCTATGCCAATTCTTACTCTTGAATAATCTTTTCCAATAAATTTATCAATTGACTCGATACCATTATGCCCAGCACTAGTGCCACCAAATTTTGTTTTAATTTTTCCAAAATCAATGTCCAAATCATCATGAAATACAATCACATTCTCTGCTTCTATTTTAAAATATTCAATTAATTCTCTAATACATATTCCTGAGTTATTCATAAAAGTTAATGGTTTTATTGCATAAACTTTTTTTCCATTAATTGTGCCCGTTGTCAGAAGTCCTTTAAATTTTGGTTTTTGTTTAGAGAGTCCAAACTTTATATTAATTGCATCAATAATCTTAAAGCCAATATTATGTCTATTATCTTCTGAGTTTGGGGTTGGATTCCCTAGACCTACAAATAAAAGCATATATTTAATTTAATTAAAATTGTTCAGTTAGATTATTTTTTTTCAGCTGGAGATTTTTTTTCTTCTCCTTTTTTAGCTTCTTCCTTTTTATCACCTGCAGCTGCAGTTTTAGACTCACCATCTTTTGCATCAGTTGGTTTTGCATCTACACCTTCCTCCGTTCCTTCTGCTCCCTCTGCCGCCTCCGCTGGTTTTTCAGGTTCTTTTATAACTGTTGGCGCCGCTAGTGTTGCTACTACAAAGTCTCTCCCTTTAATAGTTGGCACTACATTCTCTGGCAATTTAATTGATGATATTTTGAAACTCGTACCTATATCTGCATCATTTAGATCAACTATTAGTTCCCTAGGAATATTTTCTGTTGGGCATTTCAATTCAACTTTTCTTCTTACAATGTTCAGCACACCACCTCTTTTTAATCCTGGTGAATTTTCACTATTGATAAATTTAACTGGTATTTCAAGTATTACTGTTCCACCTTTAACTATTCTTAAAAAATCAACATGTGTCGGTTCGTCTGTAATTGTATCAAAGACAATCTCTCTGGGTAAAACACTTTGTTCTTTACCTTCTATTTTTAGAGTAATTATATTTGACAAAAAATTTTCTTTTTCCATAAGAGCTTTAAGTATTTTTTTTGAAAAAGACACTTTTTGATTCTGTTCTTTTCCTCCATATACAACTCCAGGAACATCACCTTTTAACCTTAATCCTCTTAGGTCACCTTTTGTTTTAGTGTTTCTAATATTAGCTTCTAAATTCATAAAATGTATCGCGTTTTAACCCAAGTTATTTAAATAAACAAGTAAATTATTTAAATAAATCTGAAACTGAAGTAGAATTTGAAATTCTTTTTAACGCTTCGCCTAATAAATTTGAAATACTTAGTACTTCTATATTTTTAGCATTTTTAATTTTTTTTGAATTATCAATAGTATCTGTAATAACAAAATTCTTGATTGAGGATTTTTTAATTCTGTTCACTGCATCTCCACTTAGCACTCCGTGAGTTATGTAAACATGAATTTCTTTTGCTCCTTTGCTTTTTAACATATTAGCTGCATTTACTATGGTTCCACCTGAGTCAACTATGTCATCAACCATAATACAAATTTTATTTTTTACATTTCCAATAATGTTCATAACCTGGGACTTTCCTGGAGCAGGTCTTCTTTTATCTACAATAGCTAAATCAACATTTAAAAGTTTACTTAGTCCTCTGGTTCTTGCAACTCCACCAACATCTGGGGAAACACAAACTACATTATTTATTTTTAATCTTTTTTTTATATGTCTATAAAATATAGGTGTCGCATACAAATTATCTACAGGTATATCGAAGAAACCCTGAATCTGCCCCGCATGTAAATCTACTGTAACCACTCTGTCAGCACCAGCTTTTGTAATCAGGTTAGATATTAGCTTAGCAGATATTGAAGTTCTGGGAACAACTTTTCTGTCTTGTCGTGCATAACCAAAGTATGGAATTACAGCTGTAATATTTTTTGCTGATGATCTTTTAAGAGCGTCTATGCATAATAGCATTTCTAATAGATTATCATTTGCTGGAGATGAGATAGATTGAATTATAAATATGTTATTTCCTCTTATATTTTCATTTATCTCAACATAAATTTCACCATCTGCAAATTTTCTAATATGAGAATTTACTAATTTTGTTTTTAAAAATTTGGATATTTTTTGACTAAGATTTTTATTACTATTACCAGTTAATAATTTCATTGGGATACCTTAATTAATCATAATTAAAGAAATATTTCTACCATAATCGTTATTTTTTTCTTTTAATGATCGTCTTGCACTAAAATAAGTATTTTTCAGTTTATAAGTATCTTTTTTGATTAAATCTATTTTCTTTATACCCTCTTTTTTAAGTTGATGTATGATATATTTTTTTAAATCGAAAGATATTCTCTTTTTTGTAAATTTAAAAAAAATCTTGTTTTTTTTGTTCAATTTTAAAAATTTCTTTAAGAAATTTTTTTTTATTTCATAACTTTTAACAGAAATACATGGTCCAATTGCAGCTATAATATTATTTTTTTTTGAACCTTTTGTCTTAAAAAAATTTATTACTTTTTTTATAATTCCTTTGTATGCACCTTTCCACCCAGCATGAATAACTGCAATCATTTTTTTTTCATAATCAAAAATCATAATTGGCGCACAATCAGCGGTTAAAACCCCAATCGCTATTTTTCTTTGATTAGTAATTATTGCATCACAAATAAGTTTTTTTTTATACTTATTTTCTTTGATAAAATAAAACTTATTACTATGAATTTGATAAGGTAAAATAATTTTTTTAGATTTAGGGTTAATTTTCTTTAAGACATATTTTAAATTTTTTTTTACCTTTATTCTATTATCATTCGAGCCAATTCCGCAATTAAGGCTTTTATATATTCCCTTAGAAAAACCTCCTTTTGAACCAAAAAAACCATGAGAGATATTTTTGTATTTATATAACTTTTTTGATCTAATCAGTTTGAAAACCTATATTAAATTTTAAATTATTATTTGTAATAAGCATTACTTTAAAAACTTCTCCCATAAATTTTTTACTGATTAACTTCTCGATTCTATAAAATATATCTGCCTTTTTTGAAAATTGTAAATTTTTAGATATTATTTCTGCTCTTTTCATAATACCAAGCGATTGTAAAAAATTACTTTGTGATGTTAATCCAGAAACTTTTAACTTGAGTTTTTTAATAATATTTTTCAAATGATTAAACGATAAACTATAAGTAATATCACACTTTTGATAATTGCTTAAAATGTTGACAATTTTATGATTTCTAATCCCTCGTAAGGTATTTTTCATTTTTTTACCCAAATATCCATAATCAATTATAAGCAATGCACCTTTGTTTTTTTTAATTATTTTACCTATTTCGCTTAGGTAAACTATCGCCTGTTCAGAAATTTCAAGAATTTTTTGGTTTTTTGAAATATTATATCCAATTCTTCTTTCAACTTTTTTTATATCAACCACTTTATTTTGATATTGAAATCTCTTATCTTCATACAATTGGACTTTTCTTTCATGCCAAACATTTTTAATTTTAAAGTACTGATTTATTGGCAAAGAGTCAAAAAATTCATTTGCTAGAAATATCGAAGGACCATTTTTAATTTTTTTTAAATTATTAATCCAAAAAACATTTTTACTTTTAATTTTTTTTTTCTGAATTTTTTTCAAATAAGGACTTTTTTCGAGAATATAGATATTAAAACAATCTTCAAACTTTGGAAAACTTTCAAAAGTTTTACAAATAATTCTAATCATTTCACCATTACCAGCTCCTAATTCTATAATATTTAACTTTTTAGGTTTTTTAAGATTTTCCCACAAACTCAGTATCCATATAGCTATTATTTCTGAAAAAAAAATCGAAATATTGGGAGATGTAAGAAAATCTCCCTTATGTCCAAAAGGATCTTTTGACATGTAGTAACCATCACCCTTTTTATATAAAGAATTTTCAATAAATTTTTTTAATGAAATTAAAGAATTTTTATTATTTTTCATTTTTCAATAAAATGATAATTCCAAATAAGAACATAAAAAAACTTAGTATCTGACCCATTGAATAATTTAATATTATATAGCTCAATTGTGGATCTGGTTCTCTAAAAAATTCTGATATAAATCTGAAAATTGAGTATAAAATTAAAAATACTGAAGATATAAATCCTTTTTTTTTTAATAAATCTAATTTTACTAAAGTACTTAAAATTATAAATAGCAAAATACCCTCCAATATAGCCTCATAAATCTGGGATGGATGTCTTGGTAAATTATCAATTTTTTGAAAAATAACTGCCCACGGTACTGAGGTCTCTTTTCCATATAACTCAGAATTTAAAAAATTAGCTATTCTACCAAAAAAAATTCCAATAGGTGCCACTACCGATATGGAGTCTAAATAGATAAAAGAATTTATATTTTTTTTTCTGGTAAAGATGAATGTACTTATAATGACACCAATTAATCCTCCATGGAAAGACATCCCACCTTTCCATATAAAGAAAATCTCAATAATATTATTTGAATAGTAATTTAAGTTGTAAAATAAAACATAGCCCAACCTACCACCTAAAATAATTCCAATTATAACATATGTGATTAAATCGTCTAAATATATAAATTCTTCTTCATCTTTAATTAAGTTTTTTTTTATATATATCCATCCAATTAATATTCCAAAAATATAGGCTAAAGAGTACCATCTTATTCCAAAAGATAGAAAATTAAACGCAACTGGGTCAAAATTATTAATAAACATTTTTTAAAAACAGTATTAGAATATAATATTTTTAAAAAGCTTTATATGTCAAAATCTAAATTTGTTATTGATAAACTGGCAAGATTTTTTGAGCAAGGTCTTATTTCTTATAAAGACCTAAGTAATGAAATAATTAATATTTTAAAATCAAAGAAAGAAGAGATTATTTTTAAATTAGATTTACCCTCAAAAGAAGAATTTGAGATTTTAAAAAAAAGAGTTGAAAATCTTGAAAAACAAAAAAATAAAAATAAAAAAAAAATTACAAGGGTAAAAAAATCTTAATTTTAAGACCCTTTAATGACTCAGATTTTCCTAATTTTATATTTCCCCCATGAGATTGAATAATATCAGATGCTATTGACATTCCTAATCCTACACTAGATTTTGAGTCTCCTCTACTTTTGTCAATTTTATAAAAAGGTTTAAAAACATTTTCGTGCTCGTTATTAGGTATCCCTGGTCCGTCATCTTCGATATTTATTGTTAAATTATTGACATTTTTTTTTAAATTAATGATTATATTTTCACCATATTTAATAGAGTTATCTATAAAATTATTAAGACATCTCCTTATTAAATTTTTTCTCCCTACAAAAGGTATTTGAGTATTTTCATTAAAAATAATTTTTTTATTTTCATACCTTTTAATTGTCGATAAGATTAATTTTGTTATATCAAATTTCTCACTTTTCTCATTTGAGCGATTACTTGAAAATTGCAAATATTCATTAAGCATTTTTTCCATCTCGTTAACATCATCACTTAATTTTTCAGCAATTTCTTTATTTTTTATAAAGGCAATTTGTAATTTAATTCTTGTTAATGGAGTTCTCAAGTCATGACTAATGCCTGATAACATTTCTGATCTTTGATTCAGATGACGCATTATTCTTTTTCTCATTTTTTCGAACTCGTAGCCTGCCTGTCGTATTTCTAAAGCGCCTGATGGTCTATATTCTCCAATATCTTCTCCTCTTCCAAATTTTTCTGAAGCCCTTGCCAAATTGATAATAGGACGTGTTTGATTTTTAAGAAAAATTAGAGCTATTATAATTAGTAAGAATGCAGGTAAAGTGATCCATAAAGCAAAAATTCTTGCAGAGGAATTCGTTACTCTATCTTTTGGTATGATGAAGCTAAAGTATCCATTTAAATATTGTATTTTTAATTCAATTAAATTTTTCAATGAAACAGTGTCAAACCAATAGTTTGAAAATTTTTCTTTCAGTTCTCTTCTTAGAGTTCTGTCCATAGGACTAAACCATCTTTCAAGATTCTCACTTGGTAAAACAGAAAAAGGAGAGTATTCGACTTTTATTTCGTGGGTTTCTAAAAAAAGATTTGTTAAGGAATCCTTGTCATATTGCTCCTTATCATACGCATCTATAAAAAATTTAATTTCCCCAACCAATGCTCTTGTCATACCTTTATTTGTTTTTATCCAGAGACTATCGAAAAAAACTATGGAAATAGTTACCTGCAATATAAGAATTGGTGCTGCAACTATTAATAGGGCTCTATAAAATAGTTGTCTAGGTAAAATTTTTTTAATTAATTTACTCAATCCATAAAACATAACCAGCTCCTCTTATTGTTTGAAGATATTTTGGATTTTTTGGATCTAATTCAATTTTTTTTCTGAGTCTGGTTATAATAACATCCACAGATCTTTCTTTATCAATTTCAATTAAATTACCTATAAAATTTCTTGAAAAAGTTTCACCTGGTGAATTTATCATTTTTTCAAGAATTATTTTTTCAGTATTATTTATTTTAAATTCATCGTTATTTTTTATTATCATAAGCTTATTTAAATCTATTTTTATATTATCAAATTCTATTATTCTTTTTATACTTTTCGATTTTGTTTTATTTAAAATATTTTTTATACGTAATATTAATTCTTTAGGCTCAAAAGGCTTTGATAGATAGTCGTCAGCACCCATTTCCAAACCTTCAATTCTCTCTGTTGCTTGACCTTTAGCAGTCAAAAGAATTATTGGAGTATTGAGCTTATCTTTATGTTTAGATATAAAATCTAATCCACTTATACCAGGCATCATTACATCAAGAACTATTAGATCAAATTTGATTATGTTAATTTTATCTTCCGCATCCTCTGCACTTTTTGCAGTAGTTATAAGAAAATTATTTTCATTAAGATATTTTTTTACGAGATCTCTGATTCCCTCATCATCATCAACTATTAAAATGTGTGCTTCAAATTTTTTCATTAATTATTTTTTCTAAAACATTTTTAAAATTATTTACTTCCGTTGAGTTTGAATTAAGAAGAGCATTATAAATTCTTTTTTTTTGAGATGAGAATATTTCATTAAATATTTGATCACCTTTTTTTGTTAAATAGACGTGTTTTAACCTAGAATCTGGTACACCTTTTTTAAATTCAATAAATTGATGACTCGCCAAGTCCTTAATAACTCTATTTAAACTTTGTTTGGTTATTTTAAGTTTTTTTAATAACTTAGAAATTGTTATTCCTTTATGAAGTGAAATTAAGTGAATAGCCTTATGGTGAGCCACACCAAGTGAGTGCTTATTCAATGTTTTTTTAGCATCATTGAAAGTTTCTTTATAACAAACAAACAACTTTTCAATAAACTCTTTCAAACGATCATCTTTTAAGTATAAAAGATCTTTCATAATGGTAAGTTATATTGACATATTAAATTTAGAAAGATATTTTTTTAAATAAATAAAATTTCTTATGATTCCTTACGATAAACGTTCAGGTAAAATTTGGTACAACAACAACTTAGTTGATTGGAATGATGTAAAATTGCATGTTTTAAGTCATGGACTTCATTATGCAAGTTGTGTTTTTGAAGGCGAGAGAGTTTATGATGGAACAATTTTCAAACTTGAAGAACATACTGAAAGATTTTTTTATTCGGCTAAAAGAATGGGTTTTCAAATTCCATATTCACTAAATGACATAAACGATGCATGTAAAAAAATTATTTCTGTTCAAAATGTAAGTAATGGATATGTAAGGCCTGTTGCATGGCGAGGTAGTGAAATGATGGCTATTTCTGCTCAACAGACAAAAATTCATGTGGCTGTTGCAACATGGGAGTGGGGATCATACTTTGATCCAAAACTCAAAACAGAGGGAATAAAATTAAATATTTCTAAATGGAAAAGACCTTCACCCGAGTCTATTCCCTGGGACACTAAAGCTTCAGGTCTTTATATGATATGTACTTTGTCAAAACATGATGCTGAAAGCCAGGGTTATACTGACTCATTAATGTTGGATCATGAAGGAAAAGTTGCAGAAGCAACTGGAGCAAATATTTTTTTTAAAGATAAAGAGGGGAATTTACACACTCCAACTCCAGACTCTTTTTTAGATGGAATAACTAGGCGAACTATTATTGAAATTGCAAAAGCAAAAAGTATTAAAGTTTTTGAAAGAAAAATTAACGTAGATGAATTATCAAAATTTGTTGGCTGTTTCCTAACAGGAACAGCAGCAGAAGTAACACCTGTAGCATCAATTGATAAATTTAATTTTAAAGTATGTGATACGATAATTAATATTTCAGATAGTTATCAAAAAATCGTAAGAAAGAAAATTGCAGCTTAGTTTTTGTTGTCCTCGGAAATAGCGTGATCAATACCTTTTCTTAGATATTCATACCCCGTATAAAGTGTTAAAAAAGCCGAAAGCCATAATAAGATAATACCGATAGTTTGAGCGTTATAATCTTGGAAATTAATTATGTTATTCCCAGTATCTCCAGTAAGTAGTAAGGCTATAGAAAACATTTGTAGGAATGTTTTTAGTTTTGCTAAATTTGAAACTGGAAGCATTATTTGCCCTTTTGCTAAAAATTCTCTTAGTCCAGATATTAAAATTTCTCTAGTTAAAATTATTATTGCAGCAATAACCTCATAATTTTTAACTGTGCCATCCATTACTAATAGTATTAAAGCAGTTGCTACAATTATCTTATCTGCAATTGGGTCGAGTAATTCCCCTAACTTTGATTCTTCTTTAAACATCCTAGCTAAAAGACCATCTAAAAAATCTGTAAAGGAGGCAACAACGAATAATGCAAAAGGTATTATATCTCCATAAAAACCTGGAAGATAGAATGCAAAAACAAATATAGGAACAATTATTATTCTCCCAATAGTTAGATAATTTGGTATTTTAAATTTCATTCGTGAAAAAAATTATATATTTTTTTTGCAACTTTTTCCTCTACTCCTTCGACAGATTGAATTTCATCTAAACTGGCAGATTCTACCGCTCTTGCTGAACCAAAATGATTTAATAATGCCCTTTTTCTAATAGATCCAATACCATCTATTTGATCAAGCAAAGATTGGCTCATACCTTTT
>MDTB01038503.1_pt1 | contig 11959 bp, 7 predicted proteins | sample 811161 | NCBI WGS metagenome assembly MDTB01 (sample SAMN05326650, study PRJNA326480) | marine metagenome | isolation source: seawater | place: Mediterranean Sea | collected 2009 | reverse complement strand
TTTCTTGGTCAAATTTAGTTTCATCTTTACCGTAGTTTTGTATATATCTTCGGATATTTGCACCTGTTCCCGGTTCAAAATTTTCTGCTAAATTCATTACAAAAATAGTTAAATTACTTGGGTCTAAAGGACCAGCAACAGTATCATATACTTGAGATTTATCGTAAGGATTTCTCATAGGTCTTCCTTCAGAATTTCTACCACCTCTAACAATATAATCTGTTAATGTAGATGTAGTCATAGTAGTTCCGAAAAACGGAGTTAACATTTCTTGAGCATAATCAAAAAATAATTGATTTACATTTCCTTCTACATCATAGCCTTCTTCAATAAGTTTAGGAATAAAGCTTACCATTTTATTAGGGTAGTCATAAAAATCATATCTGCTTGTATTAAAAATAATAGGAGTTCCTTCATCATTAATAGTTATAACTAAATTATCATTTCTAGCATAAGGAGCTACAAAAGATTTTATATCTTTTTCTTGCTGCTCATCTATACCAGAGATATACCTATTAATAGCCTGATACCCAACTACAGCTCCTCCTCCGGGCACTCCATATTTTAGTCCATATTTTACAACTTCTCCACCTGTTCCTAATGTAGTGTAAGCAGCCATTCTATTTCTACCTCTTTTTAACATGATAAGACCAGCCTCATCTAAGCCTTCTTCTATTAAATCTTTACCAAGTTTCAGTTCTCGTGCAGCTTGAATACCGGTGGTAAAGCCTATACGAGTTGATTCAGATAAGAAAGAAAAGAACTGAGAGAAAAAAGGATTGGCTCTCCAAAGCTTTAAGTTTTCAGGAACTATATCATAGTTAGGTAGTCCGCCAACAACTCTTCTAGCTGCCTCTCTTTCTAAAGCTTCTTCACTTGTAAATTTATAAAAGCCGTTGTAGTTATCTGGTAAAGCATCATTAAACTTTCTAAGGTTTTTTAATTCTGTTTCATATAAAACAATTTTAAAAAAATCATCCTCTGCAATATATAAATCGGTAATACCGTCTATTGATTTTTTAACTTTTTCTGATGCAGATTTAAGTAGTTTATTTCTACGAACACGTTCAGTTATAAAAGCAAGAGGATGCTTTATACCATTATCTCTAACATCTTTCATTAAAGCATTTATTTCTCTAGCTATTGGACCTTTGTTTAAAATATTGTATCCAGCTAATTTTTCTAAATATTCCTGTTGCTCTTTATTGGTTTTATTTGTTAAATCTTTAGCGATTAATCTAGTAGTATCAGTAAAACTTTTTATAGTTGGAAAAGCTCCTTGACCAAGTGTACCCATTGCTTGACCAATAACGTTTTGAAAATGAGTTCCATGATTCCAAATAGTTTTAGCTCTTTGAGTAAATCCTTTTGCATAAGCCATTGCTTGATATGCTCTGTTAAAAACACCACCCTCGCCATCAAACCATTGATTGTATTTTTGTTTTTCTGTAAAATATTTAGCTAGTTCAGGACTGGTGTACTTTCCAGATAAAGCTCCAAAAGGTTCTATTAGACTTGCATCTGCTTGAGCTTGTTTACCTTTAAATTGTTCTTTTGCTTTTCCTTTTAAAGCTGTTTCTGTTGTGGGTATTCGCACATTAAAACCTGCTTTAGGCTCATTATGAAAATAAATATCCTTACCATTTTTATTTAATTCATCATAAAAATCTAAATCATTTACAAACCTACTAATTTTATTTAAAGAAATACTTAAACGTTCTAATGGATTTGTAACTTCTCCATAGTAATCTTTTATTTCTTGAGGAAGCTGTAGTTTTTTGTCTAGTAAATTTCTATTGACACCTTTATATTTATTTTGCCTTTGTACTATTTTTGCATATTTACCTTTTCCACCTGCAAGGTCTTCCATTCTTACTTCTACTTCATCGTTTATTTCAGCTTCAGTTAAAGGATTTTTTTTATTGGCATTTTTATTAATTAAATCTTGTCTTATAAAAGCTTTAGCAGCATCAGTTACTTTTCTACTAGGTGTGTAATTAGGGTCTTCAAACTTTTTATAACTTGTTCGAGCATAAATACCTAGTTGGTCTGAGATAATTTTTTTATCTGTAGCACTGATGTATGGGCTATCTAATAATAACCTACTTAAATTATCTTGTAAATCTCTAGCATTTAAAATAGCCTGTCTAGCTTCTTCTGGAAACTGATTTAATTTTTTTATAAAAGTTGCTCTTTGGCTAACAGGAGCTTTTGTTCCTCTTGAAGTAACAATACCCGGAACTCTAAAATCAGTAAACAATAAATAATTTATATCTTCTAAAATTTTTTCACTGGTATCATTGGTAGCTTTGTAAATTGTTTGTAAAGCACTATCAAAATTTAACATAGTATTTTCGATAGTTTTATCCCATTTATTTTGCAGACCTTTAAATTTAAAATCAGTCTCAAACATTTTTTTAGTCATTCCACCTCTAGCTGTGAAAGTTCTGGCTAAAATATTAGAAATTCTTTTTATAACCGGCATGTCTGAAAATTTAGAAAGACCTAAAAAATTATCTTCTAAACCTTCTATATCTCCTAAATCACCAGCTTCTTGTCTAGTTTTTAAGGCAGCTTCTTTACGAGGTTGTAAAGTTCGTTTTGTACTATTTGTAGATTTAATAACTTTAAGAAAATCTTGAGTTGCTTTTCCACCTTTTGATTTAATTTTCTTTAAAACATTTACTATATTATTTGCAACATTTTCACGTTGATTGTAAGCACCTCTACCTGCCTTAACAACACCACCTACAAGACCAGTTAGAACTAGACCTTCTGCTAACAAACCAATTCTGTTTTCTAATTCACTTTTATTTTTACTAGCTTTAATTGGGTCTAATAAATATTCTTCTATTGCAGCATAAGAACCGTCATCATCTATTAATGCTCCTATAGAATTAGCAATATTTTCTTCGTTGGGATTAATAGATAGCTGTGCAGCTATTTCTCCTTGAGCAATAAATTTAGTAAGACCAGTTGTTTTAGGTGCAGCTTTGGTAGCAGCTTGAACAGTTTTTAAAGCTTTTAAAGGTGCACCAAGTTTACCAACACCTACCATTGACCCAGCAAAAGCAGTCATATCTCTAATAGCTTGATTTACTCCTGACTCTGGTTCAGCTATATTAGTTACCAGTTTACCTTGACGTTCTTCTTGAATAACGTTTTCTTTACCTACAACATTACTGTAAAGTGTATTTAAAAACTCTTCAGTTGATGCTGCTTCTTCTTTGGTGGGCTCATCAAAAAGTCTGTAAAGCTCAATGCCTTCTCTTACAACGTCAGCACCAGCTCCTATACTTGTTCTTTTTAATTCGTTTTTTGTATCTTCACTAGCTCTATTCCATAGCTGCATAAATAGTAATGGATTCTGCATAATTAATTTTTATTGTGTATCTATATTTCTAAGTTCGTTTGCTCTAGCTTCTCTAATCTCTAGAAGTCTGCCATGATTTGACATAAGATTTTTATAATAAAATTCTTCAAAACTTGTCTTATCTGTAAATCTTGGATTATCTGTGTCTTTTTCATAATTAATCGTAGCTTCTATATCTGATTCATTTACAGGATTACGAAGATAAAGAGTTGCACTTTGCAGTGTACTTTCAAGCATCTGGTCTGGAGTATAACTAACTAATTGTCTTTCAAGTATAGGTATTAGTTTCGAGTCAGTTGATGGACTATTTAGCTTCATTACTGTTAATCCTATTTTTCTTATTTTTTCATCAGGCTCAAGAACCATCAGATTTATAAATTGTTTTGATTCTTCTTTGTAAGCAGTAAAAAGGTCATCTCCTTCTTGTGGAATTACTCCTCCAGTTGTAGAACTTCTTTTCCATCGTTCATCAAACAATCTTTGTGCTGTTTCTATTTTTTTTGTAAACTCATCTTTATTATTTCTGTTAAGATTTACTTTAGATAATGCTATTCCAAGTATTTCATCTGAAGTAATTCCTTCCTCACTTTTCATTTTAGTAATACTTTGTTCCATTTGATTTATTATTTCTGGACTTACCTTATCTTCATAATTAGTATTAATAAATTGTAAGGCTTGACTCTTATCTAACTTTGGTTGTGCTGCTAAATAACTAGCAACTGAAGGATTAAACAATTCTTCTTCTTCTTGCATCTCTACCACAACGTTTGCTTTATCTACAGAACTTTGTAATTTTGCCTTTCTTTCATCAAACCAAGATGGAAATATACTACTTGCAGCCGAAGCTAGTAAACTAGATTGAGTGGGGTCATTTTTTAATCGAGCATATTCTGCTTTATAAGCATCATCGTATGCTTTGTCATACTCTTGAAAAGTTCTTGAAGTTATTAATGGATTGTCCTTCATAGCTTCTAGTTCTATTTTAGCTTGTTTCTTAGATTCTTCCCATAATTGGTCAGCTAAAAATTTAGCATTTGGGTCAGTTAGTTCGCTTTTATTTTTAAAAGTTACATTACTTTGTTTTATAGATTCGTCATTGTTGTAAAGCATTTCAGCATAATCTACTACGCCTTGTTCTGGATTTTTTACATATTTATCATAGAAATCTCTATTTTCATTTTCTTTGTTATAAATAGTTTCTCTAGATGTCTGCTCACTTTTAAAAACTTTGTCCATGTCTGTAAGATTACTTAATAATTTTTGTTGTAGTTTTCTTTGTTTGCCTTGAAAAACAGCAGACAAGCCCGTTAAAAATAATGATTTGTTCCTATCTCTTACGTTATTACTTTTACCTCTTGCTAGTAAACTATTAAAAAGTTCTAAATCTTTTTGCATACCTGCATCGACCAATGCACCACTAAATAATTTTTTTCTTGAATCTTCTGACATTTTATACTACCTCTTCTTGTTTATTTAGTAAGCTTTTCATTTCAGGACCTTTCTCTTTTATTTTATCTAGTAAATTTTTACCGACCACTTCTTCTGCTCTAGCAACGGGCACACCTGTATTATCTTCAGTAATTTCTTTTTTACTTCTAATATCTTCAGCAGCTTTTTTAAACTGTGCTACTTTTTCATTTACTTCAACTTCATCAGATTCACCAATATCATTAGGTTCAATATTATATTCTATACCGGCTTCAGAACCTATTGACATTAAGGTATACATAATAGGCTCTACTAATAATAACATAGTGTCAGGATTTATTTCACCATTAACAAACTTTGTATATAAAACTGTATTAGTAATATCAGTTATTGCAACTCCATCTGCTAAAGATTTTATAATACCTTTCATTGCTTCAGGGCTTAAAATATCTGCAGTGATAGAAGTTAGAGCATCTCTAGGGTTAGCAAACTTTGCAGGTTTTTCCCAAGGATAAGGATTTTTAGGGTCATTAACTAATGATTGTCCGGGAATTGCTACACCTTTTACAGTATCATTTGCTAATTGATTTAAAGCTGTTTCAGATGTTTTACCATCAGCTATTAGTTTAGTAGGTTCATTATCTATTGCATCTACTAATTCTGATATATCAATATCTGCTTCAGCAACATCTGATACACTCTGTACCATTGCATCTGATAAATTTCTTTTTACAAATTTTCTATTTAAAGGATTGATTTTTTGTTCTGCCATTATCCCACCTGTATTGGTAATATCTGTTGTCTAAATAATTCTCCACCGGCTGCATTTATATCTCCTGAACCATAAGTTAAATTTTGATAAGCAGCGAGTGGGTTTATATCTGCTGCTATTAAAGCAGCTTGGAAAGGTTGATAAGCCATACCTTGACCAACACCTGCTAGAGTCTGTGATGGATTTCCGGGTATTATAGTTTCATCTTGTCCTTGAATTGCACCCATTGCTAACGAACCTCCAATACTTGTACCAAAGTCCATTACGCCATCAACTACTTTTTCAGCACTGAAAGAGTCTTTAATACCTTGAGTAATTTTTTCTCCATAAGACATAGGTTTAGTTATTGCTACATTTCTAAGACCTACATCAGGATTTGAAAAATCTACAGCTAACTGGTCTCTAAGCATAGATGTATCAGGTTTAAAACCCGGAGAAACATTTGCTAAGTTTTGTTGTAAACCTGCAGTTGGGTCTCCTAAAGAAAGAGGGTCAGGCATTCCTAATCCTTCTGGTCTAAATGAAGCAAGAGTAGAATCTAAACTGCTTTGACTAACTCCAGTAGCTAAATCAAACTTAGGTTGTAGATTACCTATATCTGCTGTAAAGTCAGTAATACCAGAAGTATTTATATTTAATTCAGGTAAAGTATAATTATTTAAACTTGATATAGGTTTTAATCCATCAGCAGTTTTAGCAAATGCAGCACCTACCTCATCTACAAATATAGTATCTGGTGTGGTAACAGGACTCATATCTGTTAAATTTCCTACAGGTTTTGCTGGTAATCCTGAATCTGCTATAGTTGCAGAAACATCTGCTGGTGAAGTTACGTCTGTACTTATCTGACCTGTTCCTGTTATTTCTCTCATTTCTTGGTAGTCAGCTAAGTTTTCAGCAAAATTATCACCATAAGCTGAAGCATCTAAAGTACCATCTGCTCCCATAGCATCTAATTTACCTTGAGTCAAATCAAGACTTTCTCCTCCAACTTTTGCAGCTTGAGCTTGTTTAATTTTTGAACCAATTCCAGCAAAGGCAGCTCCAGTTGCAGCACCGAATGCTCCAGCTTTTAAAGCATCTTTAAAGCTACCACCAGCCATAACAACCCCACCTGCTCCCATTACTGCACCACTGATTGCACCAGTAGCTACGGCAGCAGCAGTTACTCCTAGTCCTGATAAAGCAGGTAAAGCAGCAATAGCTCCGGGTAACATAACGGCTGCTGTTATCATTAAACCTAGCCGTACATATTTGTTTCTAGTTAGTTCTTTAACTCCTTTAAAAGTTTTCTTTTGAATTTTTTTAACTACATTAACAGCTTTTTTAACTCCTTTGGCAACTATACTAATCTGTTTTTTAACACCGCCAACTACTTTTTTACCAACTTTTTTTATTTCGTCAAATAATCCCATTATATTCTCCTATGATATATCGTCTGCTAATGCCCTTATTAAAGTTTCCAAACCTGCGGTATCTTTATAACTAGCAGGGTCAGCAGCCAGTGCTGTGTTTAATAAAGCACCTATTCTTGATTTTTCGTTTTCTGCAAATCTAAAATCAAAGTCAGCTTGGTCTCTAAGCTCTTGCCAAATAAAAGCCTGTGCTTGACTACTAAGATTAAAAGCATTTTGTGCATTCTGTAAATTAACTGCATTCTGTGCCGCAGTGTTTGCAGTATTAGCTTGTCTTCGCCATTGAATATTACTAGCTTCAACAGCAGCAGCATTCTGTGCATTCCATTGATTTCTAGCAAAATCTTGATTAGCATTAAACTGGTCAATCTGTGTAGCCAGTTGTGAGTTTAATCTATTTACTTCTGCAGTTCTACCAGCATCTCTAGCTGCAGCAGCGTTAGCTTGAGTAGCATTAAATTGTTCTGTTGTATTTTGCTGTGCTGAGTTAAATTGATTCATTTGTGCAGATAAGTTAGCCATAAACTGTTCTGTTTGATTTGTGCTGGTAGCATTAAACTGTGCAGCAGCATTCTGTGAAGCTTGATTAGTTAACATTCTTTGCTGGTCTTGTTGAGCTCTTAATATATTGACTTGCTGCTCTGCATTTAAATTAGCTAAGTCTACTGATAAAAAAGATTTTGCATTTTGTATAGCTAACTTTGTATTTGCATCAGCCTCTACAATATTTGCTTGAGACATTAATACAGCATTTTGAATAATACCTTGTTGTTCTGCTGTAGCATTTTGTAATGAAACAGTTTGTAAAAATTTACTGTTAGCTAAAGCAGTTTGTTGGTCAGCAGTAAATTGTGCTAAGTCTAATCTAAAAACATTATTAGCATTTTGCAATGCTGTTTGTTGTTGGAACTGAGCATTAGCTAAAGCTTCTTGACTTATTAAAGTTTTTTCTTGTGCTACTGATTGTTGTATAGCTTGAGCATTAGCTTGAGCAATCGGAACTGAAGATTGTATTATAGCATTTATTAAATTATCTCTACCAACAGTAGAAGCTGACATACCTCTTTGAGCTAACATTTGTTCTACAGCAGCTACTGCAGGTTTTGCCCATGTAGGTATCTCACCATTTTCAATTCCTTTTAATAAAGTATCTAATTGATTACTGACTAATGCTTCTTGAGGTAAACCTTCAATAACACCTCTTTGTGCTTCAGTAAAATCAGTTAGCCTATCCTCTAGTGCTTCAGGATTATCTCCTAATGCAGTAATTGTTTGTTCATCTAATCCAGCAGTTCTTAATTGTTTTTTAGCTCTAGTAACTCTTGCTAATGTCGTGCCACTTGCTTGAGCTGCAGTAGCGATGGACTGTGGACTTAATTGACCTACTACTCTTTGAGCAACTGCTCCTTCTTCTACTTTTACTTTAGCAGGGTCAATAGGTTGTATTCTTTCTACCCCTGCAATTTTAGCAAGTTCTTCATCAGCTAATGTTGTTTGTGCAGCAGTAACAGTAGGAGCTTCAGTTATTTGTGCAGGTTGTACTGTAGCTACAGGTGCAACTGTAGGAGTAGCTACGGTTTGTGGAGTTTGTATAGTTGTAACTTGTTCTGTAGGAGTTGCAGTAACTTGAGTTTGTCCTACAGTAGTAGCTGTAGGCATTGTAGTAGTTTGCTGTGGCACATTAGCATCTACTTGCTGTACAGCAGGTATTTGCCCAGCCACAGGAACTTGTCCTGCTTTAGCTCGTTCTAATTCAGCTCTACTAGCTGCTTTTTCTTGTTCTGTCATTGCCATGTTTGCTCCACTATTATTTGATTGTGTATTTGTTGCTGGAGATGTTCCTGCTACTACAGCGTTTTGGACTACTGGTGATAGTAAATTTCCTCCAATATTCAGAGGTATACTGCCTCCGCCAAGAATATTGAAATTTGTAGGATATGTTATTGCTCCAGCTAAATATTTTTTTACTCTTTTACCGTCACCAACATAACCACCTTTGCGATAGTCTTGACGTTCAGAAGTAGTACCTGCTCTCTTGTACTTTTTCTTCATATACTATTCTACCTTGCTTCAAAGAGTTTGTCAAGCTTTTCGTCTAATTTATCTAACCTATCTAAAAGGTCTCTCATAACTGCTCTGGACTCATTTTTAGTTACATAGTCTTTAGCTATTTCTTCTCTAGTTTTATTTATCAAAATATCAATGCGTTTATTCTCTTGAGTATTTTGTCGAATGTTGTAGAGTATCGGAGCTAGGACTAATGTTATAAAAGCATTCCAAATCAGATATGAAGAGATTTCCATTTTTAACCTATAGTTTTTGTTTCAGATGTTGGGGTAACTAATTCAGCTATAGTAGCATCCAGACCAGTTTTCATTGCTGTAACTGTATCAGCAGTCATTGCTGCTTCTACCCAACCTTGTACATCACTTGCAGTTAAATCTGCAAAAGCTGTAAAGCTTGATAAGTCTGAAGTATCTAATGATTGAGTACCATATACTGTTGCAGCAGCATTGACAGTTCCGCCAAGTCCATCGCTTACAGTATTAGTATCATCAGTAGCCGTTAGTCGCCAATGCACATTGAAAACAGTATCAGCGTTGCTGTCTATTGTTTTTGTGTCCACTGTTTTTACATCCCATGCGTATGATATTGCCATGTTATTCTCCTTGTTTAGATTTTAATTTTTCAACTATTAATTTACCATTCTCATCAGTAATTGTAGAACTGTAAATATTTTTATCTTGTCTTTCACCTATTACTAACCACGAAACAGTTGCTGATGAAGATGTATTTTGACAACTAATAGTTAAAATATTGCCTTCTACATTACCTTTAACAGCATCCCAATCTGTTTCGTTTGTTGTATAACATTGAACTTCTCTGTTAAGTGCTACAAAAGTACCTTCTGTCATATTTGATACAGCATCAAGATTTATTGTAGCTATACCATTATTTAAAGTGACTGTACCTCTATAAAGATTATCTACTTGTGGTCCTTCAATAAATGAATGATATAAATGGTGCGTATCTTTTTTTGATTCTAATGGATGGTCAATTTTAAAAGAACCACTACCTTTGGATAAAGCACCTGCAAAGGTTGATGTGCCATTAGTATCTAGTCTAATATCTTCGTTTTCAGAAGCATCGTAAACACTAAATCTGCCATGACCTGATATTTCTGTTGCTGCGTGTAGATTTTGTCCTGTAGTACCGCTTTTTACAACTCTAAATGCAGTTGAAGTTGTACCTGAAGACAGAACATCAAGAACTGCAGCAGGGTCTGTAAGTCCAATTCCAACTTTCCCAGCAGAAGAAATTCTCATTCTTTCTGAAGCATCAACAAAAAATCTCATGTAAGGAGAAGAACCATGATTGTAAATAATAATTCCGTTATCATTATCAGCACTATCTCCAAACCTAATACTTCCAGAGTTTGATGTGCCAGACATAATTGTCATTCCTGTATCACCAGAGTTTTCTAAAACTAATTCATCTGCTCCAGTATCGGCACTTGCTCCGCTATCAGCAGTTTTAACATGCAATGTTCCTAGTGGAGATGTTTCTCCAATTCCAACCTTTTCACTACTATCAATAGTTATGGCAGTAGCATCAGAACTGTCTGAAACTCCTGTGCTTAATAAACCTCTTGAAATTTTTGTTAGTGCCATATTATTCTCCTCCTTCTAGAGTTTCTATTCTAGCGGTTAAGTTGTCTATTATAGTTTGTTGTTCTTGGATTGCTTTTACCAGCATTGGAATCATTGATGTCATTGATAAAGTTTTTAAATCATCTACTTCTTCATTTAAAACAACTCCTGTAGTTTCTTCGACATAACTTGGTGCAACTTTTTGAACTTCATCAGCAATAAAACCTTTGTGTATTCTACCATCATCTACACCAAGACCATCTTCCTGTTGTCCTTCATAAGTATTACAATATTCAAAATTAATTGGATTTAATTTTTTTACTACATCTAAACCTTCTGCAACTGGCGTAATATTTTTTTTAATTCTTTTATCAGATAATGAACTAACGTTGCCATCAGTAGTAAAAAAAGTACCACTAGAGTCAAATTTACCTTTTATTCCATTATTAACTCCAAAGAAAATGTTTGAGCCAGATTCATAGCTGAACACATATACATCGTCTGAAATCATTCCAAGAAGAGCTCCATCAGTAGCACCAGTACCGAATGATGGGTTTGTGCAATGTAATACTGCCCACTCAGCAGAACCACCATGTAGGTGAATTAAACCAGCACCTGTACCACCATTTGAAGCTGGTGCTGTAAGTCCAATTCCAAGATGACCATCTTCAGTAATTCTCATTGCTTCTGTAAAACTACCAGCTCTTGTTGTACTAAATGTTAAAGTACCATCTTCACTACCATCACTTACATCAGAAGTTAAACATCTTATACCACCATAAGTAGTCTGATTACCACCATCATCTTTACCTTGAAAAGCTAATGCACCTACTCTATCTCCATCAGCAGGAGAGCTAGAGTTATGATATAAAAGTAATTGTGCACCTGTTGTTCCTGCATCAGTATTTTCAAATGTAACTATATCTGTTGTTGCACTTGTAACATGTAGTGCACCTAAAGTAGGAGCTGCTCCAATTCCAACATTTAAGTTTTCATCAATAACTACAGCAGGTGTTGTACCAACAGTAGAGCCTTTACCAATAATTAAGTCATCAGCAGAATCATCTAATCCAACATAATAATCTTGGGCATTACCATCAAAAACAATCTTAGTGTCCTCTGCACCTGCATCCCCAATAGTTAAAGTAGGTGTTGTGCCTTTAAGTGTCATAGCACTATTAGTTAGTGTTAGTACCTCAGTACCAGCAATATCCATTCTAATAGTATCTTCATCAGTACTTTCTTCTAATTGTATTTTAGTATCGCCATCAGCATCTTGGAAAGTTGCAACACTTACATTATTAAATATAACAGCTTCTAC
>MDTB01196534.1_pt1 | contig 11960 bp, 11 predicted proteins | sample 811161 | NCBI WGS metagenome assembly MDTB01 (sample SAMN05326650, study PRJNA326480) | marine metagenome | isolation source: seawater | place: Mediterranean Sea | collected 2009 | reverse complement strand
GTTATTTCAAAAATAGCTATTTTTAAAAAAATTTTATTAAAACACAAACCTGACTTTATTGTACTTGAAGGAGGAGAAAATTTTAAACAACAAATTAGTATAATCATAAGAGATCTCGTGAATTCAAAAATCGTAGAATTTTTTAATGGTTCTGTTCCTGATGAATTGCCCTATTATAAAGTTTTTGGAATAAAAAATATATTATTAAATTTGAAATACCATTTTTTTTTAAAAGTAACTGAAACCTTACTTAAATTTTTAATTAACAAAGTTAGAATATTTTTTTCATCCGAAAAAAAGATTAATTATTACACAGACATATTATTTTACGCAGGTGATAAATCTTTAAAATTAAATGAGATAAAATACAAAAAGATTATAAAAAAAATCAAATCTCCTTCGTTCGATTACTGTATTGCATTAAGAGAAAAAAAAATTAAAAAAAAAATTATTAATAAAAAGTACGCTGTTTTTTTAGACTCGATGATAATGCATCATGATGATTACAATTTTAATTACCCAGGCATACCAGTTACAAAAAAATATTTTGATGAAATGAATAATTTTTTCTCAATAATTGAAAAAAGATTTGATTTAGAAGTAGTAATTGCTCTACACCCTTCATGTTTTATAAAAAACTACGGTAAATTTTTTGAAGATAGAAATTGCATCAAATATCAGACTGCCAATCTTGTAAAAAATAGTTCCTATGTGTTTTCTCACGCCTCAAGCACTGCAGCAAATTTTGCAATAATTTTTAAAAAACCCTTGATTTATTTAATTACAGACGAGATGAACAAAAATTTTCTAACTTATACTAGGCACGCGATCAAAAAAGAAATTTTTAATTGCAATTTTATAAACATAAGTAATTTAGACGAACAATCTTTACCATCAAGTTTTAAAATAGACAAAATTGGATTTAATAACTATTATAAAAATTACATAAACTCATGCAAAAATAAAAATAAAGATCTTTCTCAAGTGGTCTTTGAAAGTTTAAATTAAATGAAATCTATATTGTTTGTGCCAGCCAGAAAAGGGTCTACGGGTATTAAGGGGAAAAATTTAGTAAGATTAAATGGTTTGCCTTTAATTCATTACACATTAAAAATTTGCAAAAAATTTTCAAAAAATCATATAGTATTTGTTTCTACAGACTCAAAAAAAGTAAAAAATTACGCTAAAAAATTTGGATACTTTAATAAATATTTAAGGCCAAAAAAATTAGCTAGCTCAAAGTCTAATATAGTTGACTCAATTATTCATGGGGTTGAATGGCTGAAGAAAGACAAAGGTATTAAAATTAAAGATATAATTTTATTACAGCCCACTTCTCCTTTAAGGAAGTATAGCGATCTTATAAAAGCTTATAAAATTTATAAGAAGAAAAAGTTAAAAAGTCTTACATCTGTAACCAAGGTGAGAGAAAACTCTCTCGGTCACATTAAACTCAAAAAGAATAGTCAGAATTGGAATTTTTTGTATAAGAGTAAAAAAAAGATTTTTAGAAGGCAAGATTATCCAAAAAATCATTTTATACTTAATGGAGCATTTTATTTTTCAGATTATCAAAGTTTAAAAAAAAGAAAATTATTAGTGGAAGAAAATTTAACATATCTTTATGAAACAGATAGATTTTCAAGCATAGACATTGATTTTAAAACTGATCTTCAATTGGCAGAGCTGGTAATCAAATAATTCTTCTTTTTGTATTATCTTGTAAAAATATAATTATAACAGTATTTAAATTTAGAGTTAGCGGCATACTCCGATACGTTTTTACTTTTGACCTTAAAATTATATTTTGTCATTAATTGCATGATCGTATCAAACTGTGAATTATATTTTTCATTAATTTCGACAAGAATTTCTTTTAAATCAGCACTGTTCATAATAATTTCAGAATTTTTTAAAATTAAATCTTCATTACCATCAACATCTATTTTTATATAATTTGGTATTTTTAAAATATTGTCTTTCACAAGTGCATTAACAGTAGTCCCGAATAATTTATAATTATTAAGCATATTTATTTTGTTACCATCAAATCCAGTGTCACTTCCAAAGCTACTTAACGCCCCGCCTTCTTCCTCTGAACTTTCATACATATCAAAAAAACTGTTAGACTTATCCGCCAGTCCTATTGGAAAAATTTTTATATTTTGATTTACTTTGTTAAGATTAATATTCTTTTCTAAAATTCCTAGGTTTAATCCTGAAGGCTCGAAAGCAATAATTTCACATTTATGATTCTCTTTTGCTGCAAAAATGCTGTATAGACCAATGTTTGCTCCAATATCCCAAAATACAGGATTTTGTTCTTTAAAATTTTGTATCCAATCAAGTGTCTCGGGTTCTTTACTTTCAAAAGTTCTTGCCCTCCAATAAGTTAGGTTTGAAGGAGTGAAAAAAAAATAATTTTTATCTTTAAATAATATTTTAGTTACTGAACTTTTTCTAAGTTCATCTTGTAAGTAAAATTTAAATCTTTTTTTAAAAATTTTAAAAAAAATTTCATCTATTAATAAAATTATTTTAGATAAAAATATTGAGCATTTTTTTAGCATATTTAGACAAAGATTTAATTATTGATTTTTGTAGTATTTTTGCCAAGCTTTAGAGTGATTTGATCCATGCATTAGGCCAAATGCGTTGCAATTCTTACATGGATTGTTTATCCTTTTTCCATTAACTAAGTCATTTCTAAACTTTTTTAAAATCTCAGAATTCCAAATATTTAAAATATGTTGTTTGTAAATATTTCCACTTACCATCTTTCTTTGCCAGTCTTGGGTGCATAAGTAACAATCACCATTCCAGTCTATCATCATAGAATAATGAGTGTAGAAACAAGACATATTCTTTTTTTTTGGTAAATTTTGATTTTCTAAATTTAATGTTCCCGCTCGATTTGTTACCATTAAACCCCAACCATCATCTTCTTTGTACCATCTATCTCTAAGAATATACTTATCTTTATTAATTCCTGATTTTAAAAATAAATCATTGTATTTTTTTACTTGCTCTGGGCCATCATATAAACTGACAACGATTTTATTAATACCACTTTCGACGAGTTTATTGATATTTTTTACAGTTAAAGGATCACCATTAGTTGTTATTTCTAAATTACAAATACCAGATAGAATTTGAATTTTATCGTAAATCTTTTTATCTAATAATGGTTCTCCATATCCAGCAAAAACAATTGTACCTTTATAATTTATCTCTTTAAGTTCTTTTGCTAATTTTTCTATATATTTATTATCCATTGTCTTAAAAGTATCTGGAGCAATTTCTGGATCTGATTTAGGACAAAATACACATTTTCTATTACATGCATCTATCGGACTAATTTCGATCCAACTGAAAAGAGGAATATCTTTAAAATATTGAACCTTTTCGTCGATAAATTTTGACTTTCTTTTTATGCTATTTTCAAGTGTTTTTTTATAATCCATTATGTTTTCCTAATAACAAAAATTGATAGTCCTTCATTTTCATTTATACATGGCTTTAGATTATTATTTTCTTGAATAAATAAATTTAAATTTTTAGTTTTAAAAGTACTTTTTAAAATTTTTTCAAGTTCAAATCTTTTCATCTCGTGTAAATGATGTGGATTAGTAATAAATGGTTTACCTTTTCTTATTCTAAGTAAAGGTGATGAGCAAATGAATATTCCATTTTTTTTTAATAAACTATAGCATTTTTTAATCCATTTAATACCATCTGATCTATTAATATGTTCCAAGGTTTCTAAAGAAACAATTACGTCAAATTTCTTTTTATACTTAAAATTTAAGATGTTAGACTCAAAAAACTTAATTTTTTTATTTTTATAGTTTTCTCTCGCAAATTTTATTGCTGACTTAGAGTAATCTATACCAATAATATTTTTTGATTTTTTACTTAAAAGATTCGTACCATAGCCTACACCGCATGCTGCATCTAAAACTTCAGATTTCTCTCTAACAAAAAGATTTGCAAAATTATATCTTGTTAAATGTTTTCCAATATCTACTTCATATTTTTTTAATTTACTTTTATCGAGATTAAGTCTTTCAGGAGATAAACTTTCATTAATTTCGTGTAAAGTAAGATACGAGATAATTTTTTTGTTTCTAGTTATAAGAATACAATTAATTTGTTTTTCACTCATTAGTCTATAGGCTTTATACATTGTTTCATTTGTATCAATTGAAATAATTTTTTTAGCTTTAATATGTGAGGAGGTTTTATTTAAAAAATTTTTTTCTTTTATTACATTTCTTCTAAAATCTCCGTCTGTTAAAATTTTATATTTTTCTTTAATTTTAATAATTGCAAATCCCAAAGTATTCTTGTTAATGATCTTTAAAATATTAATTACTAAAACATCATCTTTTTTTGATGAAATTAGAAATTTTTTTCTTTTGTTATTAGATAAAAAAGATTTTATTTGCATTTAGATGTCTAATTGGGTAATCGTGTTCAATATATGAACATATATATAAATAAGCTTTTTTACAATAGATAATGTTGTTTTAAGATGAATATTTTTAATGAGGGGTACAAAAAATCTAAAATTTTTTTTAAAAAAGCTAATGGTTCTAATATTTTCGATAAAAAAAACACCAAATATCTAGATCTTACATCAGCAGGAGGCACCTCCCTATTAGGTCACAACAACAAAGTTTTCAAAAATTCGATAAAAAGTTTTTTAAATAATAAATTTTCAAACTTTGCTTTACCAAATACACATGCTTATCTTTTTAGTCAAAGTTTAAAACGTATATTACCTCAATTTAGAAAATTTATTTTTTGCAATTCAGGAGCTGAGGCTAATTTAAAAGCGATAAGAATTGCTAGAGCAGTAACTAAAAAAGATAAAATTGTAAATATCACTGGTAGTTGGCACGGCTCTATTGATCAATTTTTATTCACTAGTGGAAAAAATTATCAAAAAATTAAGCTTTCAGATGGGCTTGAAAACAATATAGAAAATAAATTAATTTACGCACCATATAATGATTTTAAAAAAACCAAAAAAATTTTAGAAAAAAATAGAAAAAATATATGCTGCGTTATAATTGAACCGGTTCAGGGGTGTCTTCCTTCAGATACTAATATGGAATATCTATCTTCTTTAAGTACTTATTGTAAAAAAAAAAATATTATATTAGTTTTAGATGAGATAATAACTGGCTTAAGAACAGATTGTTCGAGTGTACAAAATAAATATAATTTGTATTCAGATATTTCTACATTTGGAAAAGCATTCGGAAATACTTTGCCTTTAGCTTTTATAGGTATAACAAAAAAATTAGAAAAAAAAATTTTGAATAAAAAGATTAAAATTTTTTTTGGGGGGACTTTTTCTGGAAATTCTTTATCTATGCACGTAGCTAATGAGTTTTTAAAATTTGTTATAAAATCCAAAAAAAAAATATTTCTAGACCTAGAGAAACAATCTCTTAAATTTTGCGACAAAATGAACAACTATATTAATGATAATAATATTAATGCCAGAGTGATTCGATTTGGGTCTGTAATTCGATTAATTTTTAGCAATCATAACCCAAAAAATAGACTACAAAGAGATTTTTTTGAAAAAAAAAATAGCTCAAAAAGAATAAAATTTATAAATTTTTTAAAAAAAAATAAAATTATTTTTCCTTCAAATGGAATAATTTTTTTCAATACCTCTATTAAAAAGAAAGAAATAAATATTCTAATAAAAACTATGAGTAAAGGACTAAATATTTATTTTAAATGAATGACTATACCTTAATCGATTTAGAGTGGACATCATGGAAAAATAATTATTTTGGAAGATTTTTAGAAAATGAAAAAAGAAAAAAATGGCAGAAGAAAGAAATTCTACAAATAGGAGCTTTAAAGATAGATCAAAATTATAAGATTAAAAATTCTTTAGAAATAATTGTAAAACCCAAAATTAATAAGAAGTTAAGTGAGCATATGATAAAATTAACTACTTTAACAGACAAAATAATAGAAAGAGAAGGTATTAGTTTTTTAGATGCTTTTATAAAGCTTAAAAAATTTGCAAAAAAAACTTTTGTTTTTAGCAATGGGCATGATGGGCAAATATTAAAAAAAAATTTGTATTATAATAATAGTAAATTAAAAAATGTTAAAGTTTTAGATATTAAAAAAACATTTGAGAAAAAATACTGCATACCTAAAAAATACTTATCGAGCCCCATAATAAAAACTTTTTTTGGATATAAATTTAACCCAAAAAAAGCTCACAATGCCTTATCCGACTGTAAATCGGTCTTAATCGCTATGAAGAAAATGAATTTTGACCTCAAAATTATTCAAAAAAAACAATTTTACCTTTATTAATGAAAAATAAGAATATTTATTGGGATTTAGACGAAGATTTAATCAGTTCGCCGTTAATAAGAGAAATTATTTTTAATATAAAAAAAAGTAATAGAAAAGCATTCTGTAATTGGATTAAAGATATTTCAAAAAAACATTCGAAAGATATTGATTGGTGGCTTACAATACCCTCATCTAGAAATCCTTACTTGTCCGATTTATATAGCAGCATTTGTATTCTAGAAACAATAGATAGGTTAATAAAGAAAAAATATTTTCTCAAAATCACTACATCATCCTACGCTTTATATGAAATAATAAAAAAAAGAAGTATTTCAAGAAAAAATTATTTAGAAATAAATTTTATAAAAAAAAAAAGCAATTTAAAATATTTTTATGTTCCTAAAGCTATACTTTTTTATTTTTTTATCTTTTTTTATATAAAAATATTTATAAAAAAAAAGATATTGCAGCCTGAAATAAAAAAAACATTAGTAGAAAGTTTCTCACTATATCCTTCAAATAATAAGGAAAATTTTAATAAAAATATTTTAAAAGTAAATAGTAAAAACTTATTTCTAGTACCAAGTTTTCTAATACAAAAAAATATTTTTTTACTCATAAAAACTATTGGCAAAACTGATATGTCTAAACATGTTTTTAAGGAACATTATCTAACATTAAATGATTGCGTTTTTAGTTTTTTACATTTTATAAGAAAAAAAAAGTTTATTGCAAAATTTAAAAAATTCAAATCTTGGGATTTAAGTCCTATTGTTAACAAAGAAATAAAATCTAATAAAAATTTTTATTCAGCAATAATTGGAATTTTAAATTATAGATTCTTTAAAAGACTGCAGGAAAAAAATATTTTTTTAAAAAAAACAATAAGTTTATTTGAAAATCAAGCAGTCGGTCGAGGTTGGAATTTAGGTAGTAGAACTTTTTTCCCTAATATAGAAAATTTAGGATATCAAGGCTATATAAACTTCTCTCAATTTTTAAATTCAATTCCATGTCAATTTGAAGATGAAGCTAAAATATTACCTAACAAAATTGCAGTCATAAATAAAATTTTTAAGAACAATAAAAAAGAGTTTTTTTCTAAAATTCAAGTTACTTCTGCACCAGCTTTAAATTTCAAGTTCGACACAAAAAAAATAAGAAAAAATTACTCAGATGAATTTATCTTAATTTTAACAGGTATTAAAAAGATAGACCAAAAATTGATTGAATGGTCTGTAAAATTTTTAAAAAATAATAGAAATATTAAATTAATAATAAAGTTTCACCCAATTTTACCGCATAAAAGTTTTGATATACTCTCAATCAAAAATTTAAAAGAACAAATTAGTTTTTCTAATGAAGATATTAGTTCACTTTTAAATAGGTCATTATTAGTAGTTTCAACAGGTCCAACGTCTGCAATTTATGAAGCATTAATAAAAGGTTGTTACTTAATGATTCCAGTTTTTGATCCTTGGGATCAACTTAATATAGAAAATTGTAAAATACCAAAAGAGAATTACGACTTGGTTTATAACTTTCAAGAATTTAGCTTTAATCTCAAAAATATGATAAAAAATAAAAAAAAGATTAAACTGAAAAATGTTAAAAAAAAATTTTTCTTTGAACAAATTAACAAAAAAAATATGAAAATTTTTCACTAAAATTAAATTATGAACTTAAAGATAATAAAAAATTTTTTTGATACGGATGATTTAACATTAATCAGCTCTTTAAATTTAAACAAAAAAGTGACCGATAAAAAATCAATTGTTTATCACAACAAAATTACCAAAGATGGGCAAGTAAAGTCCGATTTGTTTAATCCTGAAACTCTCAAATTATTTCAAAAAAAATACCATCCAGTTGCCCTAGGTATTTTAAAAGAATTATGCCCAGAAAAAGTTGATTTATATGAATACTCTGAATTTCATTTAGTAGAAACTGGAAAAAATTTTCAATTTCCAATTCACGACGATATACCTAATAAATTATTAAGTGGAGTTGTCTATATTAAGCCAGAAAAAAATTCAGGCACAGTTTTTTATGAAACAAAAAGCGGTAAAGGAAAAAAAATTATAGAGTGGGAGGTAAACAAGGCAATTTTTTTTTCAAGAGTAGAGAGAAAAACTTGGCATTCGTATAGCGGAGATGGAAAGTCTAATAGAATTACCATTGTTTATAATTTAATGACAGATGATATTAAAAGAGTATTTGCGGTTGAAAAAACTAATAGCATTTTAGGAAAATTCAGAAATTTTATAAATCCGCACTTATTTAAATTTTTTAAAATAACAATTTAAACAATGAGAAAATTAGATATTAAAGAAATATTCAAAAATAAAAAAGTAATTGTTACGGGACATACAGGCTTTAAAGGTTCTTGGTTAAGTTATTGGCTACTAAAGAATGGAGCAACAGTAATTGGTATTTCTAACAATATTCCAACAACTCCATCGCACTATAAAAGTTTAAAACTGAAAGGTAATATCAAGGAATATTTTTTTAATATCGAAAAAATTAAAAGACTAGAAAAATTAATCAGAAAAATTAAACCAGATTTTATTTTTCACTTAGCGGCTCAATCTCTTGTGAAAAAATCTTTCTCTGATCCTATTAATACTTGGAAAAGCAATACTTTTGGAACGCTAAGTTTATTAGACTCACTTAGAAAAATAAAAAACAATGTAGTTGTTATCCTAATCACCAGCGATAAGTCATATAAGAATTTGGAGCTCGATAGAGGATATAGAGAAAATGATCTTCTGGGTGGTGACGATCCATACAGCGGATCAAAAGGAGCTACAGAAATTTTAATTAATTCATATATTAAATCCTTTTTTAATAAAAAAAATTCTAATGTTCTTATATCTGTAGCTAGAGCCGGGAACGTAATTGGAGGCGGAGACTGGTCCCCTGACAGACTTATACCAGATTGTATGAAATCTTGGTCAAAAGATAAAAAAGTTTTAATAAGAAATCCAAATTCAACTAGACCTTGGCAACATGTGATAGAAGTCCTGTATGGTTATATGTTATTAGCCTCAAAACTTAAAAAAGATAAAAGAATTCATGGTGAAGTGTTCAATTTTGGACCTTCTTCACAAAATAAATTAAGAGTAATTGATATAGTAAAAAAGATGAAATTAAATTGGCAAAAAGTAAATTGGAAAGTTATAAAAGGTAAAAAAAATTTTAAAGAGTCAAAACTATTACAATTAAATTCGAAAAAATCAAAAAATATTTTAAATTGGAGCTGCATTTTAAGCTCAGCTCAAACTATAAAATATGTGACTGAATGGTATAAAAATTTTTATACTAAAAAAAATTTTAAAATTATTACTCTAGAGCAGTTAGATAATTATGAAAGGTTGTTAAAAAAAAAATCATAACATGAAAGTAGTAATTTTAGCAGGTGGGTTGGGTTCTAGACTATCAGAATATACAAGAATTATACCAAAACCAATGGTTAAGATTTTAAAAGTTCCAATAATTTGCAGAATCATAAAACATTATAAAAAATATGGTTTTAAAGAATTTTTAATTGCAAGTGGATATAAATCAAAAAAAATTGAAGATTTTTTTAAAAAAAATTTAAAAGATCTTGATATTAAAGTAATAAATACTGGAAAAAGTACAATGACTGGAGGAAGAGTCAAAAGACTTAAAAAGTATATTGGTGAGAAAAGATTTTTATTAACTTATGGTGATGGTTTGTCCAACATAAATTTAAAAAAATTAATAAAATTTCATATAAGTAGAAAAAATTATGTAACTTTAACAGCGGTCAGACCTCCTGCAAGATTTGGGGGAATAAAATTAAATGGTCAAAAAGTAAAGTATTTCAAAGAAAAATCTCGATTAGATGAAGGTTGGATAAACGGAGGGTTTTTTGTGATGAGTCATAAAATTTTCAAATATCTAAAAAATGATAAAACAGTTTTAGAAAGAGCTCCGTTAGAAAAAATATGTAAAATTAATAAATTAGGTGCCTATAAACATCATGGGTTTTGGCATTGCATGGATACTCTTAGAGATAAAGAAGTATTGGAAGAAGCAATAAGAAAAAAAATTTCAACTTAAAATGAAAAAAGAAAATATTTTAGTGACGGGAGGTACCGGCTTTATAGGTTATAATATTTTAAGAAGATTAGCTAAATCAAAACTAAATCTTTACTCTTTATCAACCAAAAAACCTAAAAAAAATAAAAAAATAAAAAAAGTAAAATACATAATATGCGATATAAGAAAAAAAAAAAGTTTATATAAAAAAATTGATTTAAATTTTCGTTATGTGATAAATTTATGTGGGTATGTAGATCACAAAAAAAAAGTAATTACTTTGCAAAGTCATTTTCACGGTTGTAAAAATTTAGTAAATTTTTTCAAAAATAAAGATCTTAAAAACTTTATTCAAATTGGAAGTAGTTTAGAATATGGTTTATCTTCAACACCTAATAAAGAAAGTAGTCTTTGTTCACCTCGCGGTAACTACGGGTTTTCAAAATATATGGCATCAAAACATGTAATTAAAACTGGAAAAAAAGATAATTTGTCATACACAATTTTAAGGCTTTATCAAATTTATGGACCACACCAAACTATTAATAGATTGATCCCATTAACTATCGACGCATGTTTAAAAAATAAAAAATTTCCTTGTTCCAAAGGTGAACAGAAAAGGGATTTTTTATATATAGAGGATTTAGTTGACTTGATAATTAAGATTTTGAAAACAAAAGCATCAAATGAAATTTACAACGTTGGTAGTGGAAGACCAATTAAGATTAAACAGGTTATCAATATTATAAAATCAAGCATAGGATTAGGAAATCCAGAATTTGGAAAAATAAAAATGAGAAAAGATGAAATTAAAAATAGTTATCCAAATATTAGCAAAGTTAGGAATAAGTTTAATTGGATACCTAAAATAAATTTTAGAAAAGGTATCAAGAACACAATAAAATTCTATGCGAATAAAAAAAATTAAACAAAAGGATTATCTTGTTAGCATAATAATGAATTGTCATAATGGTGAAAAATACCTTGAGCAGAGTTTAAAATCTGTAATTAATCAAAGTTATAAAAAATGGGAATTGATTTTTTATAATAATTTATCGACAGATAATAGTAAAAAGATAGTTAGACACTACAATAATGACAAAAGAATTAAATATTTTGAGTCAAAAAAGTTTTTAAATTTATATGACGCAAGGAATCAAGCTGTAAAAAAATCTAAAGGAGATTATGTATGTTTTTTAGATACCGATGACTTTTGGAAAAAAAATAAACTTAAAATTCAAATTGATTTTATAAAAAAAAATAATTGTAAAATACTATATTCGAAATTTTTTATTTTTAATCATATTAAAAAAAAGAAATACTTAAACAGAAAAAAAAAATTATTTAGTGGAAATCTCACTCAAAGCTTTTTAGATGATTATTCTATTGGAATACTTACCGTTATTTTGAAAAGATCAATTTTTGATAAGATAAAGTTTGATAAAAAATATAATATTATAGGAGACTTTGATTTTTTTTTAAGAGCATCAATGCTGAATAAAATTCATGTGATTAACAAACCTTTAGCAACGTACAGACATCATGATCAAAATATGTCT
>MDTB01177448.1_pt1 | contig 11960 bp, 11 predicted proteins | sample 811161 | NCBI WGS metagenome assembly MDTB01 (sample SAMN05326650, study PRJNA326480) | marine metagenome | isolation source: seawater | place: Mediterranean Sea | collected 2009 | reverse complement strand
GTCAAAAACAAATTTAGAAATCTACGATTCTTTATTATCTGAGGAAGCTGTTCTGGGGTTTGAGTATGGATATTCTGCAACTTGGCCATCAGGACTAGTGATCTGGGAAGCTCAATTTGGTGACTTTGCTAATGGAGCTCAAGTAGTTATAGATCAATTCATAGTATCTGCTGAGCATAAGTGGGAAAGACTATCTGGTTTGGTTATGCTTCTACCTCATGGGTATGAGGGTCAAGGTCCTGAGCATAGCTCAGCTAGACTTGAAAGATTTCTTCAGCTTTGTGCCTTCAAGAATATACAAGTTTGTGTTCCAAGCACTCCGTCACAAATATTTCACCTACTAAGACAACAGGCAAAAAGAAACTTGAGAAAACCTCTTGTAATTTTTTCCCCCAAAAGCTTACTTCGAAATCCAAATGCTGTTTCTACCCTTGAGGATCTAACGAGTGGCACTTACGAGCTTGTTATTAATGATGGTCATGATAAGGAGTCGGAAATCAAAAAGGTGGTTATGTGCTCAGGAAAACTTTACTACGATTTAAAGACAAAGCAACAAGAACTTGAAGACAAAACTACTGCTCTCATAAGGATTGAACAGCTTTATCCATTTCCATACGACGAGCTTGAGGATGCTATAAAGAAATATCCTAATGTATCTGAGTTTATCTGGGCTCAAGAAGAGCCAGCCAATCAAGGAGCATGGTTTAGTCATCGCCATCGCATACAAAGAGTTCTTGATAGATTGAAGAAAAATTTTGTCATTGATCTAAGAAGCAGGCCAGCTGCTGCAGCACCTGCAGTAGGCTTAAATAAACTACATGTTAAGCAGCAACAAGAAATAGTAAATCAAGTGTTTAGTGTTTCGGAGAAAATAAAATGAGTACAGAAATCAAATCACCTACTTTCCCAGAATCTGTAATTGATGGAACAATTGCAAATTGGATTAAACAGGAAGGCGATACAGTCTCACAAGATGAAGTTATCGCTGAAATTGAAACAGATAAAGTTGTGCTAGAAGTTGTAGCACCTTTTGATGGTGAGCTTAAAAAAATTGTAAAAAATGCAGGTGATACTGTAACTTCTGCTGAAGTTATTGCTGAATTTGAAAGAGGAGATGCATCCTCAAAAGATGTTGATGCCTCACACGAAACTACCAAATCTGCTCAAAATGAAGTTAATGAAGATCAAAGTGAAACACCACTTCAGGACGCTCCAGTAGAAAATATTCCTGAAGAAACTTTAGAGCCAGAGCCAGAACCAATTTCTAAAACTTCAAAAGCAAAGGCTGGTCCAGCTGCTAAGAGACTTATGAGCGAGGAATCCATTGATCCAAAAGATGTGAAGCCAACTGGAAAGGGTGGAAGAATAACTAAAGCAGACGTTATTGCTCATATGAATCCGGATGGAGAAGTAGCTCCTGCAACTGCTGATAGTGAATTACAGTCTTCAGCGGAAGAAGAGCGTGTTCCTATGAGTCGTCTGAGATCCACCATAGCTAAAAGGCTTGTTAAAGTTAAGCAAGAGACTGCCATGCTTACTACTTTTAATGAAGTGGATATGCAGCCAATTAAAGACTTAAGAGCAAAGTATGGTGAAGAGTTTTTTGCAGAGCATGGAACCAAACTAGGTTTCATGGGATTCTTTGTTTCTGCTGCAGTTCAGGCACTTAGAAAATTTCCCATTGTTAATGCGTCAATCGATAACGAAGACATTGTTTACCATGGTTTCCAAGATATTGGTGTTGCTGTTTCTACCGATAGAGGTCTTGTTGTTCCTGTGGTTAGAGATGCTGGAAATCTCTCAATTGCTGATATTGAATTAAAAATTACTGAGTATTCTGAAAAAGCTAGGGAAGGCAAATTATCAATTGAAGAAATGCAGGGAGGAACCTTTACCATTTCAAACGGAGGGATATTTGGTTCTTTATTATCAACACCAATTTTAAACGCGCCTCAGACTGCAATTTTAGGTATGCATAAGATTCAAGACCGCCCAATTGCCTTAAATGGCGAGGTTGTTATTAGGCCTATGATGTACCTCGCGATGAGCTATGATCACAGGCTCTTAGATGGAAAAGAAGCCGTGACATTTTTGGTTGCTATTAAAGAGATGCTTGAATCTCCAGAGAGGTTATTGCTTAACTTATAGGTAAATTTATGACAGATGTAATAGTTATCGGAAGTGGTCCTGCTGGTTATGTTGCTGCCATTAGATGTTCACAGCTTGGACTAGAAACAATTTGTATTGAAAAAGAATCTTCCAGTGACGGCAAAGAAGTACTTGGTGGCACATGTCTAAACGTAGGCTGCATTCCCTCAAAAGCATTGCTTGATTCGTCACATAAATTTTATGCTACAAAAAATAACTATCAAGAACATGGTATTTCAGTAACTAACCTTAAATTGGATCTTCCAAAAATGATGGAAAGAAAGGAAGGAATAGTAAATAAATTAACTTCTGGAATTCAGGGTCTTTTTAAACTTAATAAAGTAAAAAGCATACAAGGCACTGCAAAAGTAGTGTCTGCAAATCAGGTAGAGGTAACAAATGGAGATAATAAAGAAATTATCGAAGGAAAAAATATCATTATTGCGTCAGGATCACGACCTATTGAAATCCCCTCTGCAAAATGGGATCAAAATATTGTTGATAGCACGGGTGCACTAGAATTTGATTCAGTACCTAAAAAACTAGGCGTTATTGGAGCTGGTGTAATTGGTTTGGAGCTTGGAAGTGTTTGGGCGCGACTCGGATCAGAGGTCACTGTAATTGAAGCAATGGAAGATTTTTTATTCATGGCAGACAAGCAAATTGCCCGTGATGTTTTAAAAGAATTCAGTAATCAAGGTTTAAATATTAAACTGGGTTGCAATCTTACGGATGCTAAATCAACAGCAAAAAAAGTTAATGTAACTTATCAAAGCAGCGAAGGAGAGCAAAAGGATTCGTTTGATAAGTTGATTGTTGCAGTTGGAAGGAGGCCTAATTCTGAAGATATTATTGGTTCTGAACTAGGTATCGAGATAGATGAAAAAGGATTTATTAAGGTAGATGATTTTTGCCAAACTTCTGTGGAAACAATCTGGGCGGTAGGTGATGTTGTAAGGGGGCCAATGTTAGCTCATAAGGGCTCAGAAGAAGGAATAATGGTTGCTGAAAGAATTGCAGGCAAAAAGGCTCAAATGGAGTATGAGCTTGTTCCATCAGTAATTTATACACATCCTGAAGTTGCGTGGGTTGGGAAGAATGAGCAAGAACTAAAAGAAGAGGGTATCGATTACAAATCTGGTTCATTCCCATTTGCAGCAAGTGGAAGAGCGCTTGCCGCTGATGACGCAGTGGGGTTTGTAAAAGTTTTAGCAGATAAAGCAAATGATACGATTTTAGGTGTTCATGCTTTTGGTCCTGCTGCAGCTGAGATTGTTCAACAAGGTGTCATAGCAATGGAATTTGGTTCAAGCGCAGAAGATCTTGGTATGACCATCTTTAGCCATCCTACTGTGTCTGAGGCGCTGCACGAGGCTGCAATGTCTGTGAACAACCAGGCTATACATATAGGAAATAAAAGAAAGTGAATCTTCATGAGTATCAAGGCAAACAGTTGTTTGCAGAGTTTGGGCTACCAGTATCTAAGCATGAGGTTATTTTTAATGCTGACGAAGCTATTCAGGCATGCAATAAAATTGGCGGAACAAAGTGGGTTGTTAAGGCACAAGTTCATGCTGGAGGAAGAGGTAAGGCCGGCGGCGTTAAATTAATTGAATCTCCTGAAGAAGCAATGGATTTTGCTGATCAGTGGCTGGGTAAAAGATTAAAAACTTATCAAACAGATGAAAATGGACAATTAGTTAGTGCAATTTTAATTGAATCTTGTACAGATATTGATAAAGAGCTTTACTTGAGTGCAGTTATAGATCGCTCCAGTCAATCAGTTACGTTTATTGCATCCAGTGAGGGTGGAGTTAATATTGAGGAGGTTGCTTCAAAAACTCCTGAGAAAATAATATACGAAAATGTAGATCCTCTGACTGGTCCACAACCTTTTCAAGCGAGAAGAATATCTTCGGTTTTAGGTTTAGACTCAAATCAAGCAAAACAATTCAGCGGGATGTTTCAAAATTTTGTAAAACTTTTTAATGAGCTTGATTTAAGTCTATTGGAGGTCAATCCTTTAGTAATTAATAGTGAGGGTAATCTTCACTGTTTGGATGCAAAAATTAATCTTGATTCAAATGCTCTCTACAGACATCCCTCTTTAGTTGAAATGCAAGATCCTACGCAAGAAGATCCAAGAGAATCAGAGGCAGCAAGACATGATTTAAGTTATGTTTCTTTGGACGGATGTATTGGATGCATGGTCAACGGTGCAGGGTTGGCTATGGGAACCATGGATACAATAAAATATTTTGGTGGAGCGCCAGCAAATTTTCTTGATGTGGGTGGAACTGCAACTCAAGAAAGAGTTTCAAATGCATTTAAAATTATTTTGGCAGATCCTGAAGTAAAAGTTGTGCTTGTAAATATTTTTGGCGGTATTGTCAGGTGTGATTTAATTGCCAAAGGTATAGTCGCAGCCATTAAAGATGTGGGTGTTAATGTTCCAGTTGTAGTAAGGCTTGAAGGAAATAATGCTGAGCTTGGCAGTCAAATACTGGCAGATTCTGGCGTTGAGGTTGAAAGCTTAAATGATCTAGAATCTGCAGCAAAAAAAATCAGTTGAGTTAGCAAAGTGAGTATTTTAGTAAATGATCAGACAAGGGTACTAGTTCAAGGATTTACCGGCTCCCAGGCTACATTACACTCAGAACAGTCCATTGAATATGGGACCAACATAGTTGGTGGGGTAACCCCTGGCAAAGGAGGAACGACTCATTTAAACAAGCCAGTATTCAACAGTGTTGTAGATGCAGTCAAAGCCGAGGAACCAAATGCAGCATTGATTTTTGTACCAGCTCCTTTTTGCAAGGATTCTATTTTAGAAGCAGCCGATTCAGGTATAGACTTGATCATTTGCATTACTGAAGGTGTGCCAACGCTTGATATGTTAATTGTGAAAAAAAAAATTGATGAGCTTGGATTGTGATTAATTGGACCTAATTGCCCGGGTATCATTACTCCCGATGAGGCAAAGCTTGGAATTATGCCGGGCAGCATCCATAAAAAGGGTAAAGTTGGCATCATTTCAAGGTCTGGAACTTTAACCTATGAGGCTGTAAAACAAACAACTGACCTTGGTTTTGGACAAAGTTCTTGCGTAGGGATCGGTGGTGATCCCATTCCAGGATCTTCCTTTATTGATATGTTGGAATTATTCAATGACGATGAGGAAACAGAAGCAATAGTCATGGTGGGTGAAATCGGAGGATCGGCTGAAGAGGATGCAGCAGATTATATTAAAGATCATGTTAGCAAACCGGTTATTTCATACATTGCTGGTCAGACAGCTCCTGCTGGAAAAAGGATGGGACATGCTGGCGCCATAATTGCAGGCGGCAAAGGAACAGCTGCAGATAAAATTTCTAAACTTCAAGAAAGTGGGGTCCACATTGCTGAAAGTTTGTTGCACATAGGCGAGACTGTTAAAAAGGTAATTGGTTAAGAAATTTTTCTTAGTCGATTAATCAATAAGACTGCTGCAATAGTTAAACCGACTATCATTCCTATCCATACACCTCCAGCCCCCATTGGCTCATTAATTCCGTAATAAGTCAGGTAGTACCCAATGGGTAATCCAAATATCCAATAAGCAACACCTAGAAATATCATTGGGATAAAAGTATCTTTATATCCTCTCAGGCTTCCAAGTGCACCCATCTGGATCCCATCAGGTAATTGAAATATGGCAGCAAATATTAATAGGTTAACTGCCGCAGCAAATACTGCCTTTTCATTAGTGAAAAGGTTTACCAAGACATCTGTAAACAACAAGATTAATGAAACATTTATTAAGGCACCAATCAAACAAAGTCCTACAGAAAAGAATGAGGCAATTTTCGCTCCATTTAAATTATTAGCTCCGAGAAGGTTTCCAACCCTTGTCGCAGATGCTAGTCCAATAGAAAGAGGCATCATGAAAAAAAAGCTTGCAATAGAGAGAGCTACAGCATGGCTTGCAACCACAACATCACCTAAGGGACCAAGAATAATTGCAGCTCCTGAGAACATACTGAGTTCAACAAAAATTCCTATACCAATAGGAATACCAAGTGCCATCAGTTCTTTAAGTGTAGAAAGTTTAGGAAACTTCATTTCATTAAAAATTTTAATTTCTTTGAATGGATTACCTTTTTGAATCACGATCGTCATGCAAATCAACATCACAATAGAAACAAATGAAGTTGCTAACCCACATCCAATACCACCCAGTTTCGGTAAACCAAAATAACCATTGACCAAAATAATATCTAATGGAATATTGACTAACATCCCAATGAAAGCGACCCAAAAAAACTGGCCTCGTTTGTGTTATTCCCTCACTAAAACACCTAAGAGCGGTAAATAATACGATGGCTGTTGCCCCAATCGACAATGCACTTAAATATCCAAAAGTTACCTCAAGGATCTCCTTATCAATTGATGAGAATCTGAGTAATGATCCAGCCAGTGGATAAGCAAGGGTGAGAATTAAGCCAACTCCCAATGCTATCCAAATCACCTCTTTCATTTTTAATGAAATATCTTTTAATTGTTTGGCACCAAATAAATGCGCAACGATTGGCGTAATTGCAAACATTAATCCGCTAAGCGAAAAAAAAAGTGGATTTGCTACAGAAGATCCAATGGCTACACCAGATAACTCTACCGCACCTGCTCGTCCAGCAACAATGGTATCTGTGAGACCCATTGCAGCATAGGAAGCTTGACTCCCATAAATTGGAATACCCAGTTTAAGAAATTGTTTTAATTCTTTTAGGTAATCTTTCAAATCAGTTTGCTCATAAAAATATGAATTGTATGATACTCATATGTTGGTAATGGGAGAAGTATATTAGACAAGATAATCGACCATATTGGATAAAAAAATTCGATAAAAGAATTAATAGATTTTATGTAAATCATTTTTTATCTCCTCAGTTTAAGAGTTTTGGCAAGGGCTCAGCAGTATTTAAGCCAAGATTTGTAAAAGTTTTTGGTGCAAATGTTTCAATTGGAAATTTTCCTACCATTATTGGTGAGCAGGATGCATTAATTCAGCTTACCTCTTGGGATGTAGGTGAATGGGAGGGCGAAATAAATATTGGGGACTATGCGTTGATATCACCAGGAGTAAGAATACTTGCGGCTAAAAGTGTTTCTATTGGGGATGCTTGCATGTTTGGACATGGGGCATACATCACTGATTCGGACTGGCATGGAATTTATGATCGTACCGAAGTCGTTGGCTCGCCTAGAGAAGTTGTGCTCGAAAAAAATGTTTGGATCGGAGACAGCGCTACAGTTTGTAAAGGAGTAACTATTGGTGAAAACAGTATTATTGGTGCAGGTTCAGTTGTAACAAAAGATGTACCAAAGAACTCAGTTTATGCAGGCAACCCAGCAAAGTTAGTAAAAGAATTAGATGAGAGTGAATTCGTCAGTAGAGAATCTTTCTTTTCAGATCCAAAAAAACTTGCAAACGACTTTGACATGCTTGATAGATATACGTTGGCAAAAAATTCTACATTTAGCTGGATCAAAAGCTTAATATTTAGAGATAAATCACATTAATGCATGTTCTCATAGATAACGAATTTTTTAAATATTCAGATTTAATTGAAGAAATTCTTCCCAAAAAATCTTTTGAAAAATCTTTTTTTGTTGGTACTGAGCTTACAACAAGCGAAATAAAATCAGCTGACGCAATTCTTTGCAGATCAGTAACAAAAATTAATCAAGAATTTCTTAAAGATTCTCAGATTTCTATAATTGCTTCTGCAACCTCTGGAACAGATCATATTTCTGACGATCTAATAAACTCCAAAAATTACCAAACATTTTTTTCATCTGGTGCAAATGCATGGTCAGTTGTTCATTATGTTATGGCCGTCATTGAAACTTTGATTGCTGAGGAATTGTTTAGTAGCCAAAAGTCTATTGGGATTATAGGTTTTGGGAATATAGGTAAAAGACTTGGTAAAACTTTGAGTGCCTTTAATATTTCTTGGCATGCCAATGACCCATTTTTAGAAGATAAGAATTTAGTTGATCTTGAGACAATAATCAATTGTGATTTGATTACAATTCACACACCTTTTACCAGAGAAGGAGAGCATCCAACTTATCAACTAATAAATAAAAATAATATTAAATCTCTTACAAATAAAATTATTATTAATACATCTAGAGGTGGGATTGTTGACGAGCAAACTCTTCTACAAAGCGAATCTATTCTTTATATTTCTGATGTTTGGGAAAATGAGCCAAAGGTAAATGAATTAGTGCTTAAGCATGCATATATCTCAACCCCACACATTGCTGGTCATAGCCTTGATGGCAAGAAAGGCTCATTAATTGAAGCTTGTAAGTTTATCAGGACAGCAAAATTATTGGATAAGACTGAATACCCTTATTCTGATCTAGAGGTTTCAAAAATAATCAAATTTGATACATTCCTAAATAATTTCAATGCTCATGATTTTCCTTTGGGTATGTTTACGAGTGAATTTCCTATTAATGAAATATCTGATGAATTCAAACAAGCATGTGGAAAAAACTTTTTACGGTTAAGATCGAGTCATCCGCAGAGAAGGGATTTTATAAATTTTAACTTCAATGACTTCTTAAATAGAGATGAAAGCGTAGACAAATTTATAAATAATTTAATTAGATTGAGAGGATGAAAGGGTTAAGGATAAAGCAGTAAAATATCGATAACCCTTTCTGGGGTTTTATAAATTTATCGTAACATATTTTACTTAAAGGTAAAATAATTAGGATGAGCAGCTAGTACGAATGTTGGCCTCATTTTCACAAGGAACTTCATCAAAGATTTGTGTTTTAGAATTTTCTTCGAAAGGGTTCTTAAATGCATCACAGAAATTATGTAGCGCCTCATAGTTTCCCTTCTCTACGGCATCAATAACTTTCTGAATTTGAAAGTTTTTTGGAGTTATATGAGGATTAATTGATTTCATCATATCCAATCTATTTCTTAAATCTGATTTTTCGAATTCATGCCTCTTAAGAAATCTTTTTTTCCATTTTTCCAGGCTGCCCGAACCTTTAATTAAATACTCTTCTTGAATAATTTTTACAAGAGTACGAAAACTTTGTGTGTAATCAAGGTTTTCATTGCTAATGAGGCTTAAATAATCTTGGATCAACTCGTCATCTCCAGGTTGATGCTCAGTCAAACCTAACTTATATAGATAAATTTTTCTCAGGTTTGATGAGAATTCTTGCTCATAAGTTTTGAGTATTTCCTCAATTTTAGCTTCAGGGATTAAAGTTTTGAGTGCTTCTCCTAGTGCGGAACAGTTCCATAATCCAATATAGGGTTGATTTGAATATCTATACCTCCCTTCATAATCAGATGTGTTGCAAATAAATTCTGGATTTAATGATTCCATAAAAGCATAGGGACCGTAATCAAAAGTTTCACCAAGGATACTAAAATTATCTGTGTTCATCACGCCATGACAAAAGCCAACCCCCTGCCATTTTGAAATCATTTGAGCTGTTTTTTGCACAACAGTTTGGAAAAAATTAACGTAAGGTTCCTCGGCATTTTCATTAAATAAGAAATAGTTCTCAATAGCGTAATCTGCAAGCTTTTTTACTTGCTTACTTTTATTTCTGTAATGAAAGAATTCAAAATGTCCAAACCTAATATGTGATTGGCTGGATCGAAGTAACACAGCGCTTGGCTCATAAGAATCTCTTAAAACCTTTTCTTCGCTTATAAATAATGCCACTGCTCTGGTTGAAGGAATATTTAGATTATTCATAACTTCGGATGCAATGTATTCTCTTATGGATGAGCGGAGAACAGCTCTTCCATCACCAAATCTGGAATAAGGAGTTTTCCCAGCACCTTTGAGGTGTAGGTCATAATCATGGTTGGTTTGCCCTAAAAATATTCCTCTACCATCTCCTAGTTGATTAACAAACTGACCAAATTGATGTCCAGCATAAACCATTGCAAAAGTATCAAAGTCATTAGCATCAGGATTAAGGCAATAAGATTGTATTTTTTTTAAGTCTTCATCAGTGAGACCTATTTGCTCCCTTAATTCACGATTATCAATAATTAATGCAAGATCAGCTGGAGGATTAGCAGGTAGAGCAGAATAAAATTCTGCACCCATACCCAGAAAGGAATGCTGTTTAATCACTTTATGCTTTTACGATTTTAATTAGGTCATGCATGCGTTCATCTTGTGAGTGATCAGTTCCAAGGTGCTCAATTTCATTCCACATAGCCGCAGAACAGATTGGGGAAAGCTCGTCTCTCAGATTGTTAGCTACTTCTTTGCCTGAACCGCAAAAACCTAAGGTTTCAACCATTTCATCACTGACGAGATCAAACATTTTTTGCCATTCACCAGCTATAGATAATTCATGCAGCTGAGTATTAACATCTCCCCAACCATGAAAATCTAATGCTGGTTTATAAGTCCTTGTTGATGCATAAAAGCTTATTCTTGCAGCGATATCTCTTTTTGCTTTAGCTAATTCCTCTTTCGTTTCTCCAGTAGCAATAAATCCACCCCACAGTAATTCACATTCTTTAGGATCACGATTTGCTTTAGCAGCTCCTTCTTTCACAGCAGGCAGGATAATTTCTTTGATGTATGGAAGGGAGCACATCGGATGAAGAAGCAATCCATCAGCAACCTCTCCAGCAATTCTTGCCATGCCGGGACCCAAACCGGAAACATAAATCGGAGGTAGATCGGCATCCATTGGGGGAGGGGTAAACATAGGTGTCATTAGAGTATGTGTGTAGTGATCACCCTTAAAATCGAGTTTCTCTCCATTTTTCCAACAATTCCAAATAGCTTTGACTGCTTGAACATATTCCCTCATTCTTGGTGCAGGCGGTGACCATGGAACACTGAATCGTCTTTCATTATGACCCTTAACTTGTGTACCTAACCCTAGTTGAAACCTCCCATTAGAAAATGACTGTAGATCCCATCCCATGTTAGCAACAGTCATAGGACTTCTTGGAAAGGCTATGGCTAAACCAGTACGAACGATTAGGTTTGTGTGTTCTAAGCCAACCAATACGGGTAAAAAAGGTTCATTATTTAACTCACCTGATACCAAAGCATCATAACCAAGAGATTCAGCATGCTTAACTATATCCACCGTATTTTTTGATAGTCCTGGTATGTAAGTCTCAATTCTCATATTTATTTAATTTCTAATTTTGAATTTGCAAATTCTTGAGCCCATTGATAGTTTGGTTTTCCTGATGGAGCCCTTTCAATTAGTTCAGAAAAAACAATTTCTTTTGGCATTTTGTAGCTTGCTATATATTTTGATGCAACATCTTTTATATCATCCAGTGATAGTTCATCATCCTCTCTTCTTTGAATCACGGCAACAACTTTTTGACCCCACCTATCATCTTTAACACCTACAACCAAGCAATCAAATATATTAGGATGTGCCTTGAGAGCCATTTCAACTTCTTCTGGAAATATCTTTTCACCACCTGAGTTAATTGAGACACTTCCTCTTCCTAGCAATGTCATTTGACCATCTTCCTCATATTTAGCCATGTCTCCAGGAATTGAATACCTTACACCTCCTACTTCAATAAAGGTTTTTTTTGATTTCTCCTCATCCTTGTAATAAGCAACGGGCACATGACCTTTTCTTGCCAAATATCCTATGGTTTCTGTATCACTAGGCGGAATAACTTCTTTAGTATCTAAATTTAAGATCTCACTAAAATTAGGTTTTGTGAATTTTGGACCGCCACCTGAGTCTTTTAATTTACCATCTTTAGTATGAATATTAACTCCTGTTGC
>MDTB01159780.1_pt1 | contig 11963 bp, 14 predicted proteins | sample 811161 | NCBI WGS metagenome assembly MDTB01 (sample SAMN05326650, study PRJNA326480) | marine metagenome | isolation source: seawater | place: Mediterranean Sea | collected 2009 | reverse complement strand
TTAGAGTGATATTTAATAAATTTTTCCACTTTAGACTTATTAAAAGATTTATTTTCCTCAAAAGAAACTTTTTTCATAGAATAAGCTTTATTTTTTGTTCTTCTAGACAAAATTGTTACGTTGCCTTTATAGAGACTTACCACCACATCTCCTGATACTTGACTTCTTTTTTTATCAATTATTTTTTGAAGCTTTATTCTTTTTTTAGAAAACCAATAACCGTTGTAAACCAACTCTGCATACTCTGGCATTATTCTCTCTTTATTATGGACAGTATCTTTGTCTAATGTAACTGACTCGATAGCTCTATGAGCAATATATAATACTGTACCGCCTGGAGTTTCGTAAACACCTCTTGACTTAATACCAATAAATCTATTTTCAACCAAATCAACTCTACCAATAGCATTTTTTCCAGCCAATAAATTTAATCTTTCTAAGAGTTTTTCAGGCTTTAATTTTTTGCCATTTACTGCAACTGGATCCCCATTTATAAAAGAAATTTTAACTTTAGTTTTTTTATTTGGAGCTTTTTCTGGAGAAACTGTTCTTTGAAAAATAAACTCTGGCGCAGAATTTCTTGGATTTTCTAAAACTTTGCCCTCTGTAGAGGTGTGAAAAATATTATCATCAACAGAAAAAGGGGGGGCACCTTTTTTATCTTTTGGTATCGGTATATTATTTTTTTTTGCATAATTAATTAAATCAGTTCTAGATTGTAACTTCCATTTTCTCCATGGAGCAATAACTTTAATCTTTTTTCCTCCAAAAAAAGCGTATCCTAATTCAAATCTTATTTGATCATTTCCTTTACCAGTAGATCCATGAGATACAGCAAAAGCTTTAAATTTTTTTGCAATAGCAATTTGTCTTTTAGCAATTAATGGTCTCGCAATTGAGGTTCCTAGAAGATAAATTCCCTCATAAACCGCGTGAGCCCTAATCATTGGAAAAACGTAATCTTTTACAAATGTATTTTTTAAATTTTCAATTATTATTTTTTTAACACCAAGACTTTTAGCATTTTTAATTATTTTTTTTCTATTCATCATTTGGCCAATATCTGAAGTGTAAGCAATAACTTCAGCTTTATAATTTTCTTGGAGCCATTTAAGTATTATTGAAGTATCAAGCCCGCCTGAGTAGGCTAAAACAATTTTTTTCATTTAGCTGCAAGTCTTTTTTGCTGTGTTGTATGCTTTAGTAAATCCCATCATTGAATAGTGATCAGTAGTCTCAGCGCCTTTAGTTGTTCTTGCTTTTATAATTAGATTTGTTGCTCTTTTCATTAATTTTATAAAACTTTTTTCTTCTTGATCATCAAGTAGCCAAGCGAAATTTTTTTGAGAAAAAAAAGAATATCTTTTTTTACCTGATGCAGCTGTAACCGTTGAAGTCTTGTAGTCATGACCACTTGTTAAACTTACTTCATCTTTTATTTCTTCTGAGGGCCTAAATGTTACGAATAATTTTGATTGGCCTCTTTGTATTGATGAGGGAGCTCTTTTTGTTGGTAGAGTTTGAGCAAAGCAAATTTTTCCTTTATCTGTCTCTATTGTAAAGCTCTCCCAGTTCTTATATTTTCCAGTTGATCTGGGAGTATTAGCATAAGCACTATAAGAAAATAAAACTAGAATTATCAAAATTAAAATTTTTTTAAATAACATAGTTTTATTTTTATACTAAAATAAAGCTATTTCAATGGTTTGAATTAAGGTGAAGGATTTGGATTATTGTTATGAATCAAATTAATTTTATCAATTATTTCATCTGTTAATTCAATTTTGATGCTGTCAATATTTTCTTTTAATTGGTCCATCGTTGTAGCACCAATTATGTTACTAGTTACGAAGGGCCTCGAGTTTACAAATGCTTGAGCAAGTTGCACCATTGTCATATTGTATTCCATAGCTAACTTATGGTACTCATCATATGCTTTCATGGCTAACGGATTGATCATTCTTTCCCAGCCTTTAAATAAAGCCAACCTAGAATTTTTAGGCATTTGTTTGTTTCTATATTTACCAGATAAAGCTCCCGCGGCTAATGGGTAATAAACTAATAAACCACATTTTTCTCTAATAGATATTTCTGACATTCCAATTTCATAAGTTCTATTTACTAAGCTGTAGGGATTTTGAACAGACATCATTCTTGGTAAATTTTTATTTTTTGAAAGCTCAAGGTATTTTGACAATCCATAAGGAGTTTCATTAGACATTCCAATGTATCTGATCTTACCATTTTTAATAAATTTTTCTAAAGCGATTAAAATACTTTCAAAATCATTCCATTCTTTTTCGTTTTCGCGTAAAACAAAATCTCTCCTGCCAAAACAATTTGTTGATCTTTCAGGCCAATGTAATTGATACAAATCAATGTAATCTGTTTTTAATCTTTTTAAACTTCCATCAATAGCCTCTTCCATATTTTTTTCATTAAAGCTATTTGCTCCATTTCTTATCCAATCACAACCAGGCCCAGCTACTTTTGAAGCTAAAATAATTTTTTCTCTATTTTTCCTTTTTTCAAACCAATTTCCTATCATTTTTTCAGTTTTGCCGTATGAATCTTTTGTAGGAGGAACTGAATAAAGTTCAGCTGTATCAAAAAAATTTATTCCTTGCTCAATTGAATAGTCCATTTGTTGAAATGCATCTTTTTCAGAATTTTGTGTTCCCCAAGTCATTGTTCCTAAACAAATCAAGCTGACCTCTAAGTCCGTGTTCCCCAATTTTTTAAATTTCATAAAGTCCTTATATTTCACGATTTTTTAAAGTAATTATTGCCTATTGAAAAGTCATTAAAAATTCATATATTCATTTTATGGTATTAAACAAACAAACTACATCTACTAGATCAGCAGCTTCAGAAGCTATTATAGACCAAGGTTTAAGAAGCTATATGCTCAAAGTATATAATTATATGGGTTCAGCTTTGCTTTTGACTGGCTTCATCGCATTATTCACTTTTAAGTTTGCCGCAGTCACAGGTCCTAATGGTGAGTTGATCGGCTTAACTTCTTTGGGTAACTCACTTTATAACTCTGGCTTAGCCTGGGTAGTAATGTTAGCTCCATTAGGAGTAGTTCTCTACATGAGTTTTGGAATAGCAAAAATGAGTGCTTCAAAAGCTCAAACTGTTTTTTGGGTATTTGCTGCATTAATGGGATTGTCTTTATCTTCAATTTTTATAGCTTATACAGGGACATCAATAACAAGAGTTTTCTTCATAACTGCTGGAACTTTTGGTTCAATGAGCATTTATGGATATACAACTAAAAGGGATCTTACAAAATTGGGATCTTTTTTAATGATGGGTTTAATCGGAATAATAATAGCTTCAATAGTCAACATCTTTATGAAATCTACAATGATGTATTTTGTGATTTCAATTTTAGGAGTTTTAATTTTTGTGGGATTAACTGCTTACGATACACAAAAAATTAAAAACATGTATCTCGCAAGCGATAGCGGTGAAATCATGGGGAAAAAAGCCGTAATGGGTGCATTAACACTCTACTTAGATTTTATTAATTTATTTATAATGCTTTTGAGACTTTTCGGTCAAAGAAGATAATTATTTAATTAACCTTAAATTATTCCAGCTAGTTTTATCTATAAGCTGATCTAAATTTTCCGATTTTTTAAGAATATTGCCATTTTTGTCTTTTATTAAAAATTTTTCGTTGTAATAATTTGGTTTCAAATTTTTAAGAATCCTTAAAACTGGTCTATCCGAAGTTCTTTGATAAACATCGAATGAAATTTCTTTATTACCTGAAGAAAATGAATAGTCTTTCCAGGTTCCATTAGAGACCATCTTAGCATAGAGATTTAAGATACATTGAAGCTCTTGTTTAATGAAGAACTTATCTTTTTCACTTTTAATATCGTTATTAATAATAAGTTTAATATTTTTCATACTTTATATTTATTTATCAAAGATAATTGAAAAGCAGTAAAGATAAAAGTTAAAGGTAATATCCCCCATACCTTAAAATTTACCCAAGTAGCCTCTGGTTGAGTTCTCCAGATTATTTCGTTCAATATCGCTAAAAAAATAAAAAAGTAAGCCCATCTATTATTTAATTTATCCCATCCCTCATCTTTCAGTTGAAAGGCCGATTTAAAAAAAAATTTTATAAAGTTTTTTTTGAAAAAATTTCTTCCTATAATCAATATTATTGCAAAAATTATATTTATGATTGTAGGCTTCATATATAAAAAGACTGGATTATTAAAATATAAAGTTAGGCCCCCAAAAAAAGAAATAATTATGCCCCCTAAAAGAGGTACGTAAGGAATTTTCTTTTCTAACAAATAAATGACTATTACTGCTATGATTGTTGATATTATCAAAGGCGGTATAGCCACCGCTAAATTGTTTCCACTTTTATAATAAATAACAAAAAAGATTAATAATGGTCCAAAATCTGCGGCAAATTTAAAAAAAGACTTATTCACAATATAAGCTTAACATAATACAAATTTTTATTAAATTATATATTGATTTTAACAAAAAAAATATTAACTATTAGATATGACCTCAAGCAATAATGCAAAATTTTCTATAGGTGAAACAGTCAAGCACAGGCACTTTGATTTTAGAGGTGTTATTTATGATGTTGATTTTGAATTCAATAATTCAGAAGAATGGTATCAGTCGATACCAAAGGATGTTAGACCAAGAAAAGATCAACCCTTTTATCATCTACTTGCTGAGAGCAATGAGGTAACTTACGAGGCTTATGTTTCCGAACAAAATTTGTTATTGGATAAATCTAAAGAGCCAGTAAAGCATCCTTTAATCGAAGAAATTTTTTCTGGCAAAAAAGGATCAAATTATTTTAAGATTTCTAATTAAATCACCTCTTTCTGCCTAAAAGTTAACATTATTCACTCAAATCTATGACAAAGATTTATTTTATCTTCAATTGTTCTCGCCTAATTGAGGATTAACTCATACTTCTTTACTCCCTCTCAATTCTCAATTAGGCTTTTATTCACTCTTCACTTAAAAATAATATTATAGTAGTTAATTAGTATGATTAATTTTATAAATCCAAGTAAAATTTTTAAATGGATTGAAAAACTCTTAAATTTTATTAATTCAATTTTTTTTATAATATTGATTGTCGGTTTGACTTTTGCCTTAATTATTTCACCTCCAGATTACTTACAAGGAGATAGTGTGAGGATAATGTATGTCCATGTCCCTTCTGCTTGGATAAGTTTAGCCTCGTTTACATGTATAGCCTTATTATCAATTCTTACTTTTTTATTTAAGGTGAAAAATTTAAATTTGATTTCTAAGAGTATAGCGCCGATAGGATTGTTATTTACAATTTTAGCTATCGTGACGGGATCTTTGTGGGGAAAACCTACCTGGGGTACCTGGTGGGCTTGGGATGCTAGATTAACTTCAATGATTGTATTACTATTATTTTACATATTCTTTATCTTATCTCAGAAAATGATTAAAAATGAGGACCGAGCTAACAAAATTTCAGGCTTGATCGCAATAATTGGAATTATAAATATTCCAATTATAAAATACTCTGTAGACTGGTGGAGTACTTTACACCAACCTAAAAGCATTAATCTTTTAAGTGGGTCTAGCTCAATACACTCTTCGATGTTATTGCCATTATTATTGATGTTATTAGTGTTATTATTATATTGTGCGTTAATTTTTCTAATGAAATACAAGACAGAAATCATTAGAATAAAAAGAAAAAACATTAAAAGATTATGATTCAAAACTTAATTTTCATGAACGGATATGGTTTCTTTGTATGGCTTTCTTTCGCAATTACGCTTTTAGCTTGTGTGATTGTTTATTACAAAACTTACAGAACGCTTCAAAAATATGAAAAAGCTTTTGCAAAAGAATTAAAAAATTTATCAGCTCAGGAAAGAAAAAAAGTACTAGAAAAATCTAAGGTTGCTGTTCAGGTTTTTGCGTCATATAATAAATCAATTTAAAGCATTTAATGCTTACAAAAACAGTTAAAAAGAGAATATCTTTTTTAAGTTTGTTTTTAATAATTTCAATAATTTCTATTTTTTTTATTCTAAAATCACTAACTAATAATATTCTGTATTTTAAATCTCCTACAGATATTAAATTAATCAAAGAAATTAATTTAAACAAAAAAATAAGAATAGGAGGAATGGTAAAGAAAGATTCACTTTATATAAGTAACAAAGAAATTAAATTTGTTGTAACTGACTTTAAGAATGAAATTTTAGTAACTTATAGAGGCGCTATCCCCAATCTTTTTTCTGAAGAAAAAGGCGTTGTTGCTGAAGGAAAACTAAAAGATAAGAAGTTTTTTATCGCAGATAGAATTTTAGCTAAGCACGATGAAAAATATATGCCTCCTGAACTTAAAGATATATTAAAATAATGATAAGTAATTTTGGAAATACGATCTTATTCATTAGTGCTTTTCTTAGTTCATTCATTATCTATATTTCATTTAAAAATTTAAAAGAGGACAAAACGGTTTTAAAAAAATATATATACCAACTTTGTTTATTACAAAGCACTCTAATTATTTTGAGTTTTTTTATATTAATTTCAGCTTTCATTACCTCTGACTTTTCATTAATTACTGTTTATCAAAATTCACACACTCTAAAGCCTTTGCTTTATAAAATTTCTGGAGCGTGGGGAAATCACGAAGGAAGCTTACTATTATGGTTAATTATATTAACTGTATTTTCTTTTTTATTTTTGGTTTACAATAATAATCATCCTAAAAACTACAGACTATATACTTTAATTACTCAAAACTTTTTAATACTTGGTTTTTTATTTTTTCTAATATTCAATTCAAATCCATTCAGCTTAGTATCACCTATACCGAAAGAAGGTTTAGGCTTAAATCCTATTTTACAAGATCCTGCTTTAGCTATTCATCCACCTTTACTTTATATAGGCTTTGTGGGTTCATCTATTTATTTTTCTGCAGCAATTTCATCTATGTTGTCGAATTACCAAGGTAAATTATTTGCTCAATCAATAAAAAATTGGGTCTTAATTTCTTGGTCATTCCAAACTATAGGAATTTTAGCTGGCTCTATATGGGCTTACTATGAATTAGGTTGGGGAGGATTTTGGTTTTGGGACCCTGTTGAAAATGCTTCTTTACTTCCTTGGTTTGCAATGACAGCTCTTTTTCATTCTTTAAAGGTATTGGAAAAAAGAAATCTTTTTTACTTTTGGGTGATCATCTTATGTATTATTACATTTATATTAAGCGTTACAGGGACTTTTCTAGTAAGATCTGGAATTTTAAATTCAGTTCACACTTTTGCAAATGATCCTTCAAGGGGACTATATATATTATTATTTTTAAGTTTATTAATATTTGGATCAATCTTTATTTTATTTAAAAAATTTCAATTAAATGATTATAGAATAAATCCTAATAGCAAAGAAACTTTCATTTTAGTAAATAATTGGTTTATGATTTTTTATCTGATTACGGTCTTGCTGGGAACAATTTATCCTATTTTTACAGAAGTTTTGACTAACCACAAAGTTTCTGTTGGACCACCTTTTTACAATATAGTAATAATCCCAATAGTAGTTATATTTTTGTTTTTAATGTCCATTGGGCCTAATGTTAAGTGGATTAAAAATAAATTTGAAAATTATAATCTTTTAATAAAAATCTTATTGGCCTCGGTTTTGATAAATTTTTCCATTGTTTTTTTATTTAAAAGCTACAGTTTGATTTCAAACTTTATTATTATATCTTCAATTTTTCTTATAATTTCTACAACTTTAGATTTTTATAAATGTATTAAAAAGAAAAAATTTAATTTTCCTAGACTAACTTCACACTTGGCCTTTGGTTTTATGGTTTTTTTTATAGGAATAAATCATAATTTTTCTTTTGAAAAAGATTTTAACCTTAGATTAGGTGATAAAGAGAAAATCGAAAATTATACTGTAGAGTTTAAAAACCTTAATTTAGAAGAATTTAAAAATTATAAAGCAATAATAGGAAAATTTATCATAGAAAATTATGATAAAAAATTAAATTTGACTCTTAGTCCAGAAATTAGAATTTATGAAAATCCAAACACATTAACTTATGAAGCTTCTATTAGATCAGGTTTGTTGAAGGATTATTACATCACCATGAGCAATATTGATAGATCAGAATATTATAATGTTAAATTTCAGAAAAAACCTTTTATGATGTGGATATGGATATCTGTAATTTTCATTTCTATTGGAGGATTCATAAGATTATTTGAAAATGAAAAAAAAAATTATTAAAACTTCTATAACATTATTTTTTTTATTTATTACTTTAGTATTTTTTATTAGTTTAAATAAAAATTCAGTTTATGACACTACAAATTTAGTCGGGGAAAAATTAACCCATATAAATTTAAATCATTTTAGTAAGAATTTAAAAATTACTGAACAGGATCTTAAAAAAAATAATTTCAATTTAATTAATTTTTGGTCTTCTTGGTGTGGCCCTTGTAGGGATGAACATCCTTTTTTACTACGACTAAAAGATGAAAACAATATCAATCTACTAGGTGTTAATTTTAAAGATAAAAAAAATAATGCTCTTAAATTTTTAAGAGAGTTCGGTAATCCATATGATCTTATAGCGGAAGATAAATTTGGAAAAAATTCTGTAAATTTAGGTATTTATGGAATCCCAGAAAGTATTTTAATTAATAAAGATTTAATTATAATTAAAAAATTTATTGGACCAATCACTGAAGAAGATTTTAAATATATCGTTACAGCTATTAATAAATAATGAAGATAATAATAATAATATTTTATTTTTTTTTAAGTTTTAACAACTTAAATGCTGAGTCCACCGTAATTGATAGTGGAAAAATTTTTAAAAATTTACGTTGTTTAATTTGTCAAGGTCAATCAGTCGCAGACTCGAATTCAGATTTTGCTCAAACGATAAAATTAGTGGTAAGGGATCAAATAAAGGAGGGCAAAACAGAGAAGGAGATATATAGATTTATGGTAGAAAAATATGGAGAATGGATAGTATATAAACCTCCTTTAAATAAAGGGAATTCAATATTGTGGCTACTTCCTTATCTGATTTTTTTGATAGGAGGAATTATGATTTTTATATTGTTAAAAAAAAGGCCTAATGGATAGCAAAAAAGCCATCTATACATATTGTTTAATTAATTGTATTTTCTATTTATGAAATTTAAATTTTGTTTAATTTTATGTTTATTTTTAAGTGTATTCAGTTTTTCACAAGCTGATGATACAAAAAATGATGTTTCCTTTTATCTTGGTACATTTGACGTAATAGATAAAGAGGGAGACGATAAAAGTAATTTATTTGGCTTAGAACATAAAAATCCTGACTTATTTAGAAACACTTTTTTAGGAAAATTTTCTCCTATTTCAGGAGGCTTTATTACTGGTAATAGTTCTGCTTATTTATATACAGGCATAGAAGGTCAGTACGGCATTGGCCCATTAAAAATTTTACCAAGTTTCTCCCCAGGGTATTACCATAAAGGTGAAGGTAAAGATCTTGGAAGCGTTTTAGAGTTTAAAAGTGAAATTAAGATTGGCTTTGATTTATTTGAAAACTCTCAACTAGGATTTAGCTACAGTCATATTTCTAATAATGATTGGGGAGACACCAATCCTGGAGTAGACAATCAAAAAATTACATTTTCTAAGAATTTTTAAAAATAAATGAATTTAAAAGATTGTCATAACTTTAAAGATTTTAGAAAATTAGCAAAAAAGAAATTACCTTCTCCAATTTTTCATTATATAGATGGTGCAGCAGATGATGAAGTTACCTACGCAAGAAACACAAGTGCTTTTGATGATGTTGACTTAGTCCCAAATGTTCTAAGAGGAGTTGAGAATGTTGATTTATCTACTACAATATTTGGAAAAAAACTTGATTTACCTTTTTATCTTGCACCAACAGCATTACAGAGACTTTTTCACTACGATGGCGAAAGAGCAGTAGGAAAAGCTGCTCAGAAATTTAATACAATGTTCGGAGTTTCTGCATTAGCAACAGTGAGCGTGGAAGAGATATCTTCAATGATTAATACTCCAAAGATGTTTCAATTTTATTTCCACAAAGATAGAGGTTTAAACGACTCATGTCTTGAAAGAGCAAAAGCTGCTAAATTCGACGTTATGGCTTTAACTGTAGATACAATTACAGGAGGAAATCGTGAAAGAGATTTAAGAACTGGTTTTACGTCTCCTCCAAAACTTACATTATCAAGTTTATTTAGTTTTGCTACAAAACCAATGTGGGGAATAAATTACCTAACAAAAGGTAAATTCGAATTACCTCATCTTCAAGATTTTGTAAAAGAAGGTACAAGTACAAACTCTTCAATTGGAAGTTATTTTTCCACTATGCTGGACCAATCTATGAATTGGAAAGATGCAGAAAAACTTTGTTCTAAATGGGGTGGCCATTTTGCACTTAAAGGAGTCATGAGTGTTGAGGATGCAAAAAGAGCTGTAGATATTGGTTGCACTGGAATAATGGTATCAAATCATGGAGGAAGGCAATTAGATGGATCTAGATCTCCTTTCGATCAGCTTTCTGAAATCGTCGACGCAGTGGGTGATAAATTGGATGTAATATGTGAAGGAGGAATTCATAGAGGAACTCATATGCTCAAAGCACTCTCATTAGGTGCCAAGGCGTGTTCAGGTGGAAGACTTTATTTATATGCTCTTGCAGCCGCTGGCCAAGCTGGAGTTGAAAGAGCTTTAGGACAATATAAAGCAGAATTAGAGAGAGATATGAAATTAATGGGTTGTACAAAAATAAGCGACCTTAATAGAAAAAATTTAAGATTTAGAAAATAATGGGTTTAAAAAATTGCCATAACTTCGAGGATTTTAGAAAACTCGCTAAAAAAAAATTACCCTCTCCAATTTTTCATTACATTGATGGTGGAGCAGACGATGAGTCAACTTTGAGAAGAAACACAGAATCATTTAATGAATGTGACTTGGTTCCAAATATTCTCGCTAGTGTGGGCAAACCTGACCTTTCAACTACTTTGTTTGGGAAGAAAATTGATATGCCTATCTTTCTTTCCCCAGCAGCAATGCAAAGACTTTATCATCCAGACGGAGATAGAGCTTCAGCAAGAGCTGCAGAAAAATTTAATACTTTCTACAGCATGTCATCTATGGGCAATAATACTATTGAGGAGGTATCAAATATTTCAAGTGGGCCAAAATTATTTCAGCTCTACGTTCATAAAGATAGATCAATCTCTGATGATTTAATTGAACGATCAAGAAGATCTGGTTTTGATGCAATGTGTTTAACAGTCGATACTTTAGTTGCGGGAAATAGAGAGAAAGATCATAGAACAGGATTTACAACACCCCCTAAACTTACTTTCCAAAGCCTAATGAGTTTTGCTATGAGACCTCAATGGGTATTAAATTATTTATTAGGTAAAAAATTTGAACTTTCTAATGTAAAAAAGAAAACAGATAAAGGAACAAACATTGCAAAATCTGTTATCGAATATATTAATGAACAATATGATCCTGCCATGGGTTGGAAAGACGCAGAGTATTGCGCAAAGAAGTGGAACGGACCCTTTGCACTTAAGGGAGTTATGTCAGTCGAAGATGCTAAAAGAGCAATTGATATAGGATGCACTGCAATCATGATATCAAATCATGGAGGACGCCAACTCGATGGATCTCGATCACCTTTTGATCAAGTCAAAGCAATATCCGACGCTGTTGGCGATAAACTGGAGATAATTTTAGATGGGGGTGTTAGAAGAGGAACTCATGTATTAAAAGCTATTGCTGCGGGTGCTAAAGCTTGTAGTTTTGGCAAAATGTTTCTATTTTCTTTAGCTGCAGGAGGTCAAAAAGGTGTCGAGCACTTATTACAAAATATGTACGATGAAATAAATAGAAATATG
>MDTB01129735.1_pt1 | contig 11963 bp, 7 predicted proteins | sample 811161 | NCBI WGS metagenome assembly MDTB01 (sample SAMN05326650, study PRJNA326480) | marine metagenome | isolation source: seawater | place: Mediterranean Sea | collected 2009 | reverse complement strand
CATCACTGACTCTAGTTTCGCGTCATCCACATCCGTCACACTCAGACTGTCATCAGTCGCTGTGGCTCCATCATTCTCGATAAAAGACAAGGTTCCACCAGCTCCAGTAAGCGTCGGAGCATCATTCACGAATATCCTTATATGGCCCGAATCACTGCCATTGACGTCATTCTGATTGGCCCCAATGGCGTCAGTTGATCCGTCCGAACTCAGTGCAATAATTTCAGCTTCATCATCTGCCGCTTCGCCGTCGATATCGGATCCCACTTGAACCCAATCACCACAGAGTTGAATCGATAGACTGAACCAAAAAAGCATGCCTACCGTGATTGTATGCATTTTGCCCTGTAGACAAATGAATGTTTTGCTTCTCATCTTTCTGGTAAAACCGGGATAAAAGATGTGTTAGAGAAAGGGCGAAATCCTGAGCAGGAGAAATCACACAGTCAAAGCGGAAGCCCGAAGATAACTGGAAGGCGCATGGTCACACTTGTAGCAATTTGCACAAGTCATTTCAACTTTCGTGCAAACCAACATTAACCTAATGATTACTTTAAGCATAAACAGAATTTTTTTACAACCAGAATCAAACAAAAAATATACTTACGGAGTAAAAGTTTTTATTATATTAACCGCAAGTCCAATTACCCAAAAACTACATAAAATCGTAAATTATTACCGTAGAGGAAATTTATTTTACATAATCCGCATTTCTTTTGATTCACTTGAGTATTTAATTTATGTTTTTAATCCAAAAATAAACACAATGCAATTACAATTAAACTGGTCTTAAAATAAAAAAATAATCAAACAGAAATAAATCCACCCAGATTCAGAATTAGAAAAACGCCTTTTAATTTTAAGGTTACTTAATAGTTTTCTTAAACAAAAAGTGGCGCCCCCTCCTAATTAGACACCACTAAAAAGTTAAACATTGCCAGTCACCCTCGCATGAAGACTGATTATTGGCGTGAAACCGAGTTCGATTCCTAAAAATCTCGGTTTAACCAAGGTATCAGTACTTCCTTTGGGTCTTGATCACTCTTGGCATCAGGACTGAAAAACTGATCCTCCAATGAACTCATCAGAACAGACAATTCCAATTTTTCATTTTCCGATATATCGGTGTCGGATTGAATTTTTTTAGGAAAACCCAGGGCGCTGAACGGTGTTCAAGGATCGGGCAACAAAATCTCAGCAGAGGCTATTTCTGGCTCACTCTTCAAGTCCAAACGGTAAATCCGGCAACCAACTCCAAGGACGAGAAAAACGATCAAAAGCATCCATTGCCAAGCAGGGGATGGATTACCATATGCAGCCATCAGGATAAGCTCGGGACCTGCCGAGGCGAGATCCACATCTTGGTAACGCAGGTAAATCACCTCTTTGACTGATTCGAATGGTGCAGGGAACGCGAACCTGATAGTGCTGATCGCAATAAATGAATTGACTGATATTGCGCTTTCTTAACTACCTTTTTGTAAGTCACCACTGAATGGCGCCCCATTCACTCACCCAACATTCGATAATTCAAAAAACAAATTACAATGGACAGAATCATCAATATCAGAGACGGCCACATCATCAACAATGGGTTCTTAACCCGGAGATGGGTAAAAAAAGCGGCTACCATTAAAAGGGTGATTCCAATGCCTCCAACCAAGGCAAATGAGTGCTGGGTAATGCCAACCAAGAGAAGAATGGAGAAGGTAAGCTTCAGGATTCCCACACAATCTCTCAACCAGTCGGGATATTTAAAATGTTTAAACTCCGAAATGATATTTTCGTATCGCACAACCCACACAAAAAAAATGGAAGCGCATACCAGGGCCTGCAGAAAAATAGCTAAACTTTGCATAATGGGAAATTTATGTATGGATGGACACTTGGCAACCAAAATCAAATACGAGTATACCACTAATTCAGTGATGGCCGACTGACAATGATCGAACACAGGATACAAACATCAAGGAGGAAATGGTTATCAGGCACAGGAATGACCTCAAGTTTGACCATCCAGGGGGAGTAAACATGGTTTTATGTTACGAAAGAAGGATGAAGATTTTGACAATATGCTCATCAGGGTTACATACAGATAGTATTGGGTCAAAAACATGAAAAATATTGCAATATTTGGTAGCTCAGGTGCGATAGGTCACGCTTTTGCAGAGCAGCTATCGGAGGAGAATCCGGATGCTGCCATTCATGCCTTTTCGCGTCAGGAACCACACATGAAGCTGCGAGGTGTCAACTACCATTGTATGGACTATCAGGAGGAAGATGCCATCGAGGCTGCTGCTGCGAGCGCAGCCAGTGGTAAGCCCTTGGATATGGTCATCGTGGCAACGGGTCTGTTACATGAAAAAAACATGAGACCTGAAAAATCACTACGTGAATTATCAGCCAAAAAATTTCAACGCTTGTTTGAGGTCAATACTGTTGTACCCGCTATGATTGCCAAACACTTCTTGCCCAGACTAAATACAGACACCACTTCCTTCTTTGGTTTCCTTTCAGCACGCGCAGGCAGCATCAGCGATAATCAAATGGGAGGGTGGTACGCATATCGTGCCGCAAAAGCAGCTTTGAACATGGTCATCAAAAATGCAGCGATAGAAATCAGTCGACGCAACAAGAAGGCAGTCATAGTAGGGCTTTATCCAGGCATGGTGGACAGCGAGTTGTCGAAACCATTTCAGAGGGGCGTGCCAGCGGAGAAAATATTCTCACCCTCTTTCTCAACTCAAAAGTTGATATCGGTCATGGCATCGCTGACACCCGAACAAAGTGGTCGTTTCTTTGATTGGGATGGCCAGGAGGTGCTTCCGTAAATGCAGTTTCCACGTTTGAAACGATATTTTCGTCTCGTAGGTATTGATGCCATCATGGAAGCGCTGATTCCTGCCAAGCACGGGGACAGGCCAGAATCAAATTTAGATATTCGGCTATGAAATGGTAACAGGTGCCGCACAAAGTCAAATTTTCTCATGAGTCAAGATACAGTGATTCATTGGTTCAGGCAGGACTTGAGACTAGCGGACAACCCAGCGCTTCTCTCAGCATCAAAGCGAGGACGTGTAGTGCCTGTCTTTATTCTGGATGAAGATAATCCCGGCAAGTTCGCTGCGGGAGGCGCCAGCCGATGGTGGCTAAGTCATTCACTGGCTTCCCTGGCTCGCTCTTTGGGGGGACATCTTTCCATCTACAAGGGCAACCCTTCTGATGTATTGAGCGATATCGCTCATCGCTTTCAGGTAAGTGTCATTTATTGGAACCGATGCTACGAGCCTTGGCGCATGCATCGTGACGCCGCCCTCAAAATCCATTTCAAGACTCAGGGCATTGACGTGCAAAGTCACAACGGATCCTTGCTTTGGGAACCATGGTCCATTAGGAAAGACGATGGCACTCCACATCGTGTGTTTTCATCCTTTTATCGCAAAGGGTGCCTGAAATCCGATCAGCCGCGTGCACCGCTGTCCCAGCCTGAGCAAGCAACGTATATTGGTGACAGCGGGAGTCCTCATGCCTGCAAACCTCAAGAGCTTCTGCCTCAAAACCGCTGGTACGAAAAACTGGAGCCATATTGGCATATTGGGGAAGAGGGCGCACATGCCCGCCTGAAAGCATTCCTTGAGGAAGGGCTGCCACAATACAAGACAGGTCGCAATTACCCATTCAGCCCCTTTGTTTCAAGATTGTCCCCTTTCCTGCGCAATGGTGAAATATCCCCTCATCAAATATGGCATGAGATGCTCAATATACTCAGGAACAAGCACGTAGATCATTTCTGCAGTGAGCTTGGATGGCGTGAATTTGCCTACCATCTTCTGTATCATTACCCTGACCTGCCCACAAAGAACTTAAGACCCATGTTTGATACGTTTCCGTGGAAAGATGGTGGGCCCCGATTACATGCATGGAGGAAAGGGGAAACAGGCATCCCCATGGTGGATGCCGGCATGCGTGAGCTCTGGGAAACAGGCTACATGCATAACCGAGTCAGGATGATCGCTGGGTCTTTCCTTGTAAAGAATTTGGGAATCCACTGGACGCATGGTGAGCGCTGGTTCTGGGACACCCTCGTTGATGCCGACCTTGCAAGCAACAGTGCTGGCTGGCAATGGGTCGCAGGAAGCGGTAGTGATGCAGCCACATACTTCCGAATGTTCAACCCTGTACTGCAAGGCCAGAAATTCGATCCTGATGGGAATTATGTCAGACGATGGATCCCTGAAATCGCTTCATTGCCCACTGAATATCTGTTCAACCCGTGGGAAGCCCCGGATTCAGTCCTGAGTGCAGCGGGAATCAAGCTGGGAGAAATCTACCCCGCACCAATGATCGATTTAAAACAATCGAGGGATGCAGCACAGGCTGCTTTCGAATCGCTGAAAAAAGACCATGAGTAAAGTTGCCAAATTCAAGGGAAACTAAAACAGCCACCTCGGTCAGGCTTCGGCCTGTTCAATCGGCGATCCATGTGCTTATCTGCCAGAGATCCAATCGAAACAGAACGATCCCAAGCCAGATTCAGGGCAGAAGAGACCGCTTGCTTAAGTGAGCCTATGATACGCAAGCGTTCTGAGGTATGATGCTCAAAAGAGTTCATTTATGAAAATCCTTCACACAGCAGACTGGCATTTGGGGCGCTCTCTTTACGGCAGGAAACGTTATGAGGAGTTTTCGGCCTTTCTGAATTGGTTGAGTCAAACGATTACAGAGAAAAAAGTAGAGATCCTCCTTGTTGCCGGTGATGTGTTTGACACCTCGACACCCGGTAATCGGGCGCAGGAACTCTATTATCGATTCCTTTACCGCGTTGCAGCATCGTGTTGTCAACACGTCGTAGTTATCGCCGGAAACCACGATTCCCCATCCTTGCTGGATGCCCCAAAGGAATTGCTACGGGCACTGAATGTGCATGTGGTCGGCTCCATGGCAAAGGTCCCGGAAGATGAGGTGATCGTACTCCGGAAGAAGGGACAACCCAGGGCCATCGTCTGCGCGGTGCCCTACCTCAGGGATAAGGATATCCGAACGGTCGAACCCGGGGAAACGATCGACGACAAGAATGCCAAACTTGTGGAGGGTGTGAAAAACCATTACGCGGAAGTCTGCCGTGTGGCGGAAGACAAACAAACCGAGTTTACAAACGCCGGTTCTGAGGGCATACCGATAATCGCCATGGGGCATCTCTTCACGGCGGGCGGCAGGACGGTTGACGGAGATGGAGTCCGAGAGCTTTATGTGGGGTCATTGGCCCATGTGAGCGAAGAAATTTTCACTTCTTCCATCGACTACCTCGCTCTCGGCCATCTGCACGTTCCACAGAAGGCAGGCACTGCAGAGCACATTCGCTATTGCGGTTCCCCTATTCCGATGGGCTTTGGAGAAGCAAATCAAGAAAAGAAAGTCGTGCTGGTTGAGTTCGACCACTCCGCCCCGCTGATCAGAGAACTCCCAGTGCCCTGTTTTCAAGCTCTGGAGCGCATGGTCGGAACGCTCGATGCTATCCAGGCAAAACTGGACCAGTTAAAGATGGAGGGCAGCTCGGCCTGGCTTGAGATTGAATATACCGGCAAGGAAATCATCAATAACCTGCGGGAGACACTCGATGCTGCAATCGAAAATTCGCCCATGGAAATCAGACGCGTCAAAAACCGGAGAATCATGGATCGGGTCATGGGGCGGGTATCGCCGGATGAAACGCTGGACGATCTGGATCCAGGGGATGTATTCACCCGCTGTCTGGATGCCGCTGAGGTATTGCCTGAAGACAGGAAAGCGCTCAGCGCTTCCTACAATGAAATCATCCAATCTCTCCATGAAGAGGACATCAACGCAGAATAAAGGGACTGATCATGAAGATACTCGAACTTCGATTCAAGAACCTGAACTCCCTCTGCGGAGAGTGGGTGATCAATTTCACAGACCCCGAATTTGTGTGTAATGGTATCTTTGCCCTGACCGGACCGACCGGAGCAGGTAAATCGACGATTCTGGATGCCATCTGTCTGGCCCTGTATGGAGCCACACCGCGCCTTGGAAAAATAACGAAAAGCGGCAATGAGATCATGTCCCGCCAGACAGGCGAATGCTACGCCGAAGTTGTCTTTGAATCCCGGGCCGGGCGCTTCCGCTGTCACTGGGAACAACGCCGGGCGCACAAAAAAGCCGATGGCAAGTTGCAGGATCAGGAACATCAGATTTCCCATGCGGCAACAGGCAAACCCATCGAGACAAAGAAAAGCCTGGTCGGCCGGGTCATCGAGGAAAAGACGGGGATGGACTTCGACCGTTTCACCCGATCCATCCTACTGGCTCAAGGAGGGTTTGATACATTCCTTAAGGCGGATGCTGAGCAGAAGTCAAAAATTCTGGAGCAGATTACGGGCACTGAAATTTATTCAAATATTTCACAACGCGTCCACGAGCGTCAACGCGCAGAACGGGAAAAGCTGGATCTGCTGCAGGCTGAAATATCAGGCATTGTGATTCTTGAACCGGAACAGGTGCAAGCGATTCAGGAAGACCTTGAAGCGAAGCAGCATGAGCAAGGTAAGTTGGCAGCCCAATCCACCGAAACGGACAAGGCCATCAAATGGCTCACGACCATGGACGACTTGAAGAAAGAAATCCGAGGTCTCGCGGGTGAGGAGGTAAAACTGAAGGAAAGGGCTGAAGCATTTATTCCCGGGCGCACACGGCTTGAAAGGGCCATCAAGGCAGCATCGCTCGATGGAAGCCATGCAACGCTCACTTCACTGCGCAAACAACAGTCTGATGATCAGACTGAAATGAAAAAAGAGGAAGCTGCGCTGCCGGCAGTAAAGGCTGCCGCAAAGGCGAAAACCGAAGCTCTGGAAATCGCCGAGGGCCTTCTCCTCAAAACCAGAGAAAGCCTGAAAACAGCAACCCCCTTGATCCAGAATATCCGTTCGCTGGATCAGAAACTGGCGCAGCAGACAAAGGCAATCTCGGAAATTTCAGACGACTGCAGCAAGGCGTCCGCAAAGATTGAAACGGAAAAACAGACCCTGAACAAAGAAAAGGAGAAGCGCCGCAAGTGTGAACAGTCACTCGCAAGCGTGATACAATACACCAAAGAGCATGCAAGGGATGAATGGTTGATCGGTGGACTGACCGGGATCGAAGAACAGTGCGGCAGCCTGATCGTCAGACAAAAGGAAATCATACAAAAAGAAACCGACCTCAAAGAGGCGAAGACCATCATAGCAGTCGCCACAAAGAAGCTGGATGCAGCCTTGAAGCAAAGCGGCATCCACAGGCAAGAGCTTGAGGGGATCACGAAAAACCTGCAGAAGGACAAGAATATATTAAATGAGATACTGGGAGAGAAACAATTGCGGGAATACCGTGATACCAAAGATGGCCTTCTTCGTGAAACGGCTTACATCAAAAAAATCGTAGAGCTTGAGTATCACCGAGCCAAACTTGAGGATGGCAAGCCTTGCCCGCTTTGTGGTTCCGATGAACATCCCTTTGCCAAAGGAAATATTCCCTCCCACGGTGCTCTTGAAAAAGAAATCAATGCATTGACGCAATTGATCGATAAGGCAGAGGATCAGGAAAGGGTCATCAAACAGCGAGAGCAAACAGAGGCCGAAGCTCACCACAAACTGAGTGCCATCGAAAAAGTGGAATCCAATGCAGCCAACGACAAAAAGATGGCTGAAAATGCGATGGCAACATTGGAAAATGACTTGGTGACACTTCGCAGCAATTTCGAAGCGCTCAAGCTGGCAGTCTCTGAAAAGCTCCAGCCACTGGGTATCAAGGTCATTCCCGAATCGGAGATCTCACCCCTGCTTGACACGCTCCAATCCCGGCTCAGGTCATGGCAGGAACAGGTCAGTCAAAAGACAACCATTGAAAAACAAATCACTGACATCGATAGCGAGATCAAGCGTTTGGGCGCTGTCATGGAGGCTCAGGGAAAGACACTGAAAAACGAGCAGGCGAAAGGGGTAGAACTGCAATCAGAATATGCCGCCGCGAACGATGAGCGAAAGCAGTTGTATGGCGACAAACAGCCTGATGATGAAGAGCGCCTTCTGAATAAGGCTGTGACGGATGCCGAGAACACAGAAAAGAACATCAGGGATCTGAACACCACACTGCAGCAGCAGCTGACGTCAGCAAAATCAACCGTGGAATCCTTGAAAAAGCGCCTCGAGCAGAGAGGGCCGGATTTGGAAAAGAAGTCAGTTACCTTTTCGGGTGCGTTGTTGGCGGCAGGATTTGCAGATGAACCAGCGTTTCTGGAGGCCCGCTTGTCTCTTGAGGATCGAAATATTTTATCCTCTCAGGCAGAAGAACTGGCTCATGCGAAAACGGAACTGACGGCCAGACAAAAAGACCGTCAATCGAGCTTGGCAGCGGAGAAGAAAAAGCAGCTGACAGACAAGGCACTTGAAGATTTGCAATTGATGCAAAAAGAACTGGAGGCAACTCGAAATGTGCTGAGCGATGTCGTTGCCGCCCTCAAACACAAGCTGAATGAAAACACGGCATCCGTGGAAAGAATAAAGACAAAGCACTCAGCTGTCGGGTTACAGAGGAACGAATACCAGCGCTGGGAGAAACTGCATCAGCTCATTGGTTCAGCGGACGGCAAAAAATATCGCAACTTTGCCCAGGGCCTGACCTTTGAATTGATGGTTTCGCATGCCAACCAGCAGTTGGTAAAAATGACGGATCGCTACCAGCTGATTCGTGACGCATCTCAGCCTTTGGAGTTGAATGTCATGGATCATTACCAAGCGGGGCAAATCAGGTCGACAAAGAATCTTTCAGGCGGAGAAAGTTTCATCGTCAGCCTGACTCTGGCACTGGGGCTTTCAAAAATGGCGAGCAAAAAAGTCCGAGTGGATTCGCTGTTTCTGGATGAGGGCTTCGGCACGCTCGATGAGGAAGCGTTGGAGACTGCTCTGGAAACTTTGTCAGGGCTTCAGCAGGATGGCAAACTGATCGGAATCATCTCGCATGTTTCAGCTCTGAAAGAACGCATCAACACACAGATCAAGATAAGTCCTGTATCAGGTGGCCGCAGTACGGTGAGTGGTCCCGGATGCAAAAGACAGATTCCCTCCTCCGGGTAAAGCAAGGTCCGTCAATGACGTTTATCAGGGTTCTTTCCTCCAGAAAAGGTGGTTGTCTTTTATGGGTTCTCGGAAGCAAGCTCTTTCCCCAGCACTTGAAGGTGCCTGCGTGCGGCGTATCGCTCTTTACTTTTCTCAGCCACAAGATTTTCAATGGTCTGAACCGTTGATTCCATCTCGACGACCTCAATCCCGTTCGTGCGGTCACCAAGAATGAGGGCCACTTCACTGCTTAGATTCGGCGTATAATAGCCGAACGCCTGCTCTTGTTTTTCCCCCTCCCTGCTGATTGCAATGAAGCCGCCTCCTTCATGCATGGAATCAAAGTCAAAAGTTTTGAACGCTCCCACCTCCAAAGTTTCAATCACAAACACATGCCCTCCCGCAGACACTTCGATGCCATGCCATGGTTTTGAACCCGCGTTTGCGACGGTGATTTCATTCTTGCTGCAACCAGCCAGAAACAAGACTACGATGAGAGCAACAATAGCGCTGACTCCTTTGAATATGGTTGTCTGAAAGTTCATTTTGAAAATATGCCTACTCATTGTGGAATGGTGTTTACCGCGATTGGAGCATGAGATGGGTATCGCTTGAAAAAGTACTTCACGGATCGCCCTCGACCTGATTTTCATCTTCTCTGGATAACAGCCCGAGTTCTTCGATGACCGCCGGATTCAATCCTAGCGGTAGCCACATATCCATTATCTATTGCCCGATGTAGAACTTGAAGTTATCCGTTAGGTCAATTTTATCTGTGAATCAACGGATTGACAAAGGCCTTCATTACAAAAAAAGGAGCGCTTTATAGTTGCCAGACCATCGGTAGGCAACCCACATTGTTAATGTTCAGAGGAACAAATAATACTATAAAATATCATGACAGAGATTCTCATCACTCTTGGTATCCTGCTGGTCCTTGTAATCGTGCTGGCCTTCTGGATCGTAGGTATCTACAACCGACTGGTCACACTCAGAAACCGCTTCAAAAACGCCTTCGCTCAAATTGACGTGCAGCTCAAACGTCGCTATGACCTGATTCCCAATCTGATCGAGACAGCCAAGGGCTATCTCAAGCATGAGCGCGAGACACTGGAAGCGGTCATACAAGCTCGAAACCAGGCTGCTCAAGCTGCCTCCAATGCAGCAAGTGACCCAAGCAATACCGGAGCAGTCCAGGCACTTGCCGGAGCAGAAACCGCATTGACGGGCACACTGGGTCGTTTCTTCGCCCTCTCTGAGTCTTATCCGGATCTGCAGGCCAACGCCAACATGATGCAACTCAGCGAGGAGCTGACCTCGACAGAAAACAAGGTGGCCTTTGCTCGTCAGGCATTCAACGATGCGGTGACGTTCTACAACACTCAGAGGGAAACTTTTCCGAGTAACTTTTTTGCCGGTATGTTCAACTTCAATGCAGCTGAACTTTTTGAAGTCAAGGACGAGGCGGTCAAGGAAGCGCCCAAGGTATCCTTTGACTGAGCAGGTCGAGCGCATCTCAGGTATTTGTTGAGTTCGAATCATATCAAATGAATTTTTTCGAACAACAGGATCATGCAAAGCGCAGAACCAAGATTCTGATCTTGCTCTTTGCCGTGTCGATCCTATTACTGATCGCTGGGATGTACCTGAGCCTGGCTTATTTGATCACATTGAAAATGCCAGAAGTAGGGAAGGAAATACCCTCCATGTGGAACCCCCAACTGCTGCTCTGGGTTATTCTTGGCAATGGACTGGTCATTGGCTTTGGAAGTCTGTCTAAAATCATCGAACTCAAAGACGGTGGCGATCGAGTCGCTGAAATGCTGGGGGGCCGATTGATCCACGCTGAAACAGAGGGTCCGAAGGAACGCCAGCTGATGAATGTGGTCGAAGAAATGGCCATTGCCTCAGGCGTGCCCATGCCGAAGGTTTATCTCTTGAAAGACACATCCATCAATGCCTTCGCCGCGGGACACTCTTCTTCCAATGCTGTGATCGGCGTCACGACAGGCTGTATGCATCTGTTGACACGTGACGAACTGCAGGCGGTGATGGCGCATGAGTTCAGTCATATTCTCAATGGAGACATGCGCTTGAATATACGCACGACAGGGATTCTACATGGCATTGTTTCTATCGCTGTCATTGGTCGTGTTTTGTGTGAAATTGCAACGCTCGAGAATAGTGATGACGAAACTGGGTTCATACCGCCTTTGTTTATTGTTGGTGGGGTGATTATTATTTTCGGATCCGCGGGAGTTTATCTGGGAAGATGCATCAAGAGCGCGGTCTCACACCAAAGGGAATATCTTGCGGATGCGGCAGCTGTCCAGTTCACGCGGAATTCGCAGGCCATGGCAGGAGCCCTCAAGAAAATCGGTGGATTGAGCCGTCATGGATTATTATCCAATCCACATGCAGAAGAAGCCAGTCACATGTTCTTCGAAAGAGGCCTTGCTTTTGACATAGGGGAATTCATGAGCACACCCCCGCCTCTCGAAACTCGGGTCGCGCGGATTGATCCTTATTTCGAGGGGGAATTCCCCGAGATCGCGCCCTTGGAACAACATCGCATCGCCACAGACGGGGTGAGCAAAAAAAAAGAGAACGCAGAAGCGTCGTCTGATTTCATGAAGTCAGCCATGATGGCAGGCATGATGATGGGCGGAGCCAAAATGAGCTGGAATCCAGAAGCGGTCGCAACTGCTGCCAGTCAACCTGGCCAGGCTCAACTTCAGTATGCGGTAGAACTGCGGAAGTCGCTTGCACCTGAACTCCGCAAGGCAGCGCATGATCCCCTGGGTGCCCAGGCTCTCATGTTTGCCATGTTACTCGGAGAAGATGATACGGCTTTTG
>MDTB01075321.1_pt1 | contig 11963 bp, 5 predicted proteins | sample 811161 | NCBI WGS metagenome assembly MDTB01 (sample SAMN05326650, study PRJNA326480) | marine metagenome | isolation source: seawater | place: Mediterranean Sea | collected 2009 | reverse complement strand
TCTATTCGTGAGATTCCTGGGAACCAGCTTAATATTGGATACAGATATTGTCGGGAAGCCAAAGATGGAATTGCCTTACGCGCAAAATTAAAAGCGGAGGGGAAATCCGATCATAAAGCAATTCGATCTGCAATTGAGGAACTGGCCCAGAAGCGCAGGGCCACTCAACCAAGGGAGGCAAGTGCGGGTTGTATTTTTAAGAATCCGGACAAACAGTCAGCTGGTTGGTTAATTGAAAACTGTGGAATGAAAGGCGAACGGATCGGCAGTGCGGTTGTATCTGATGTGCATGCTAATTTTATCGTTAATGAGGGAGGAGCCACGGCGGAAGATGTTATTTCCCTGATGCAAAAAGTTCGGAAACGGGTGAACCAGGAAACTCAGGTTACCCTTGAACCTGAGGTGGGCTTGCTTGGAAAGAAATGGGAGGATCAATTATCGTGACCGTAGAAGATAGCTCGCCATCCGTTACAATCCTTGCAGGCGGTATAGGAGCAGAAAGGCAGGTGTCATTGGATTCTGGCCGGTGCTTGGCTGATGCCCTTGAGATGGACTACAGAGTTAATCTGATAGATTTGCAAGATACCAGCTTGCCCAGTGAGCTTTCGCCAGAAGATACTGTGGTTATTTCAGTCATCCATGGCACATTTGGAGAAGATGGGAAACTCCAGGATTTATTGGATGAAAAGGGTTTTTCATATGCCGGGAGTGCAGCTGCTACAAGTCGTTTGTGCATGGACAAAAATGCCGCCAAAAAGTGCGTGGGTGGCAATGGAGTCCGGGTTTCACCTGATCTGTGCTTTAAGGACCCCCATTCTGTAGATCTTGTCAGGGTAAACGAGGAACTTGGATCTGACCTAATTCTCAAACCAACTGATCAAGGTAGCAGTGTTGCTCTCTATGTAATTAGTGGAAAGGAAGAATTATGCACCGCCCTTTCTGATATTGAAGAGGGAAACTGGATGTTAGAAAGAAGAATTTTTGGTCGAGAAGTGACGGTCGGAATCTTGAACGGGGTGGCTATGGGAATTGTCGAAGTTATTCCCCAAGGTGGAGTTTATGATTACAAACGGAAATATTCTCAGGGGTCGACCGAATACCGTTTTCCTGCAGTTTTTGATTTAGAGATCGAAGAGGAAATTAAAAAATTGGCGAACCGAGCTTACCTTTCCTGTGATTGTCGAGACTTTGCGAGAATAGATTTTATGGTATGCGAAGATGGGAACCCGTACTTTTTGGAGATAAATACCCTGCCAGGCTTAACTACGACCAGTCTGCTTCCGAAAAGTGCATCCTGTGCAGGCTATGATTTTCACTCATTAGCCAAAAAGTTGATTGAGCCTGCTATCACGAGGTTTGAACAGTCCAAATTAGCAACCGTGATTCTTTAAGTATGAAATCAAAACCCAAAAAAAATTCCCAGTCCGGTTTGAGTTGGCAAAAACTTAAGCCTAAATCTTCACGCCGGCCATCAACACTTCCAGCCTTTAAAAAGAGAGCCGGTATGATTGGACGGGTCGGTATGTGGGTGTTAGTTCTAGGTTTATTTGTGGGGAGTTTCTTCTGGGTGGAGAAAGTTTTTCGCAACGATCCCGGTCCCATTGACATAACCGGACCGGGAGCACCGGTCAAACAGATCGAATTTTCCAGTAATGGTGTGCTTTCTCAAAAGTGGTTTATGAGTTGGTTCGGTCCCGTTCGAGGACGCTCGCTTATGGATTTGGATATCGAAAAAATCAGGATGGAACTGGAAAAAGAAAGTCAGGTTGTCGCCGCACGAGTGACAAGGAAATTTCCTGCGACTCTTGAGATTTCTCTGGAAGAACAATCTCCTATTATGGTGCTTCGTTTGAAAGTGAAGTCTGGTGGATATAACGACTGGTTGGTATCCCGGGATGGTTCACTTTATCTTGGAGAATGTTACACGCCTGCACGCTTATCCCATTTACCTTCACTTTCAGTCCCCTCCAGTGCTCTTAAGCGAACTCAGAACGATCAGGGTTTCCAACCCTTGAAAGAGATTGCCCAAGTGGCTCCCTTATTGGAATTGGCCCGTCGGGAATACCCCGCGTTTTATCGAGACTGGAAAATTGTTTCCTATGATTTAAGTAATGAATTTGATCCGGTTGCACATATTTTAATCCGTTCGGGAAAGGTGAAAAAGATACGGTTTGCCCCTCAGAAATTTGCTACTCAAATGGAAAGACTGCATTATCTTTTTCTTGAACCTGACTTTAGAAAAAGCCAGGCAATTGAATCAATTGATCTTTCGCATGACCGCTCGGTCTTTGCAAAAATTTAACCAGCTGATTCGGGAATAATCTATGAGTAAAATAATTGGAGCGGTTGAAATAGGAACATCCACAGCGAAAGCCCTCGTAGGTGAGGTTGGAGAAAATGGTGCCTTGAGTATTGTGGGCATGGCCACGCGTCAAAATGAAGGAATGCGCAAAGGTGAGATTATGGATTTCCGGAAAGCGGCGACCTCTGTACACGCAGCCCTAGAAGAGGCTGAGAAGATGTCGGGAACTACGGTTGATTCTATTTATCTGGCTCAAACCGGATCACACCTTGAGGGACAAATGCTTAGGGGTTCTGCTTCGGTGTCTTCTTCGGATAATCGAGTGGCCGTGGATGATCTTAAGCGAGCAGCCATTGAAGCCAAAAGAAGACAGCCGGATGAAGGAAGATCCTATGTTCATCATGTACGGACTCCGATTATTCTGGATAAAAAAGTTGTGGATGACCCGGTTGGAATGCTGGGAAATAAAGTGGACTTGGGCTACTGGTCGATCGACGGGGATGACAAAGCGATTCAGATGGGGCTACATGTCATTTCCAATTACAGCCTTGAAGTGGATGATTTAATATTATCTTCCATTGCATCCGCAACCATGGTGGCAGGTCCAGATTTACGCAGAGCTGGAACGATTGTAATCGATTTAGGAGCAGGCGTAACAGATTTCGTTGTCTATCGGCAAGGATATGTTGCTTATTCTGGAGTCATACCTGTAGGCGGAGATCATATTACAGGAGATATAAGTATGGGTTTGCGAATACTTGAGCCGTATGCTGAGAAACTAAAGCTAGAGTACGGACAAGCTATGCCTTTAAAAGATGAGGAGTCGGAAGATGTTTGGATTATAGGAAATAAAACAATTGGTGATCGCTCCGTTCCTCGAAAAGCCATCGCTGATGTAATTCATGTTAGGGTTGCAGAGTTGTTTGAGATTATTAGCAAGGAATTAGGTCCACTTTTGAATGAGGAAGAATTGAAAGGTGGGATTTTACTTACCGGAGGTGGTGCCCGTCTGCCCGGTGTCGAAAAAGTAGCCAGTCAGATCTTAGGACAAAATGTGAGGAAAGCGAGTTTCCCCCCGGGAATATCTCCTGAGTTAGCTCAACCCGAAAATGCCACCGTTCTAGGTCTCCTTCATTATGGCTTGGAAGATCATAGCCTCCCTGGGCAAGCGAAGCCCGAACAGGCTGTAGGAATACTCGGGAAGATTGGCCGGATTGTCGGAATTGGTCACGCGAACGAATAAGTTTTAATCATTCAACCCCAAAAAAATGAGTCAAGAAAAGTTATTTGAAAATAATTCCGAGACTGTTTCAGTGCATGAAAATACCGCTCTCAAGGCAAAAGTTATCGGAATAGGGGGGGCAGGGTTATCTTTGGTTGATGGGCTACGTTTGGATAATTTTACAGGGGTTGATCAGCTTGCAATCGATGTGGATGCCCGTGCCCTCGGGGATTCCATAGCTTCAGAAAAAATGGCCATCGGTAGAACCTTAACGAGGGGAATGGGCACGGGTGGAGAAACGGCTTTAGCTCGAAAGGCGATCGAGGAGGAGAAAGAAAATATTAGGAAAAGCTTGGAAGGTGTGGACTTAATCTTTCTGCTCGCAGGTTTAGGTGGGGGAACAGGTGGTGGAGCAACTCCTGCTATCGCTAAGTTGGCCAGAGAGTCAGGTGCTTTGGTCTTCGCATTCGTTCCGATGCCATTTAGTTGGGAAAAAAGTCGTCATGCTCAAGCAGAGGATTCTTTGGCAGAACTGCGCAAGTTTGCCAATGCAGTTATTCCACTTCCCAATGATTCTCTTTTACAAGTGGGGGGGGCAGATGCCACCGCACTTGAATGCTTTGCGGAGGCAGGCAGAAATGTAAGCCGTGGAATTTCTGCAATCTGTTCATTAATTTTTAGACGGGGCATGATCGATGTAGATTTTGTGCATTTACGAAAAGCTTTTAATTTGCGATCCGGTCGCACGCTCTTTGGATACGGAGAAGGCAAGGGAGAAAATGCAATTAGGCAAGCCTTGAGTGAGCTTATGATTTGCCCCATGCTTCACCTTCCAGATGTTTCTAAGGCGGCTGACGCCTTACTTATTTTTATCAATGGAGGTCCTGGAATGGGAATGAATGCTTTGCAGCAAGCTTCCCAGGAAATTAGGGAACAATTTAAAGCCGGTGAAAATGTGGTGTTTGGTGCACATGTTGATGAAAATATGGGAGATCGAATCCAAATGATTGTGCTCGGGGCCACCGATTTAGAAGCAGGTATGGTTGCGGATGTTGCTCCTGTTGCGGAGCAGGTTGTGGAAGCAAACCCCTCTGCGCTTAAGAGCACGCATGAGTCAAAACTGAAAGCTTCCTCCAAACCTATGGAAACGAAAAAAACCTCTAAAAAAAGTCGGTTTAGTCGAAAAAAGGAATCTGAAGATCAGAATACTTTTGATTTTATGGAAGAGGCAAATCAACGAGGAATCTTTGACGATTTGACTTCGCGAAATCTTTACGAGGGAGAAGACTTGGATGTACCTGCTTATTTACGCAGAGGAGTCAAAATCGCAATTTAGAAAGCTATGCTTCCAAGTTGGAAAAGTCTGACTTTTCTTGTAATAAATAATTTTGGCTTCTAAGAACAATCTAGAGCTTTTTCGTTATTTAAAAGTAATCGAAGTGAGTTAATTTTTTGAGTGTTTTCATCTTTTTTTCCCCCAATAGTATTTTTTTCTTGGTGGGAATTTATGAGTAAAGAGATTTTGGGTTGTTAAAAGTTGTCATAAAAGTTTTTTTTAATAAAAAATCTTATTTACATTACTTTTCTAAAAGGTGACAATAATGACCCGACTTATACATCCCTACAATGTGGTTATTTTGCACTAGAATTTTTATCAAAGTTTACTTTGATGGCTTGCTTGTGCTCTTATTTGGTTCACTTGCTCTGCTTTGTTTATTGTGCAACCCATTGAAAGGGGAAGGTAATGAAAAAGAGCCCATTGATTTAAATGAAAGCATTCCTTCGGGGAAAACCGAAAACGAGCAGAATATTACATTTACGGTTAAGTCTTGGGAATTTGTTGGGGTACAGATTTTCTCCAAAAAAAATCTTCGTGAACAACTAAAAGATTTCTCTGGGAAAACAATTCAATTTGATGATCTTTCCAAGATCATCGATAGGCTCGAGAAATTCTACAAATCCCAAGGCAAGATCGCTTCAGTTACGATCCCTCCGCAGGATGTGACCAGTGGAAACCTGAAGGTTCGTATCGTGGAGGCCCGCTTTGGGAAGATCAAAATTGATCCGGTCGGTTCCTCGCTAGTCAAGCACTCCAAGATTAAAGCTAGCATCGAGAATTATTTATCCAAAGCAAGTATCTATGATGCTGAATACATGAATCGTGGGCTTCTGATCGCTGATGATTTGCCAGGGGTGAGTATGACAGGTTTCTTACAGGCTGGTGAGTCGGACAATGAAGTTGACCTCGTTTTAAAAACTTCTAACGAACCTTCTTATATTGCAGATCTTGCGGTTGATAATGCTCACGCCCGATCGCTTGGAACTTACCGGGCCACTTTAGCCGCAACCTTGGTTAGTCCTTTTCGTTACGGAGAAACAATCAGCTTACAAACTCTCAAGAGCGAAGGAAGTAGATATGGGAGGATTGGATTTGGCATGCCAGTAGGCTCAGCAGGTTGGAGAATGAATATCTATGGAAGCAATCTATCTTACCAGGTGGTGACAAGTGAACTTGCTGCTCTAAATATTCAAGGTGATGTCGAGGAAACAGGATTGTCACTACGTTATCCTATCATTCGGAACCAAAAGGGGAACTTATATCAGAACTATCGGTTTGATCACCGGGTGTACTTATCGAGTGTCGCCTCGATTATTCAAAAACACTACTCTATTGGAAGTGCATCGATGAATTTGTCTGGAAACATATTTGATACTATTTGGGGGGGAGGGGCCAATACCATGAGCATTGGTCTGTCACATGGAAAGGTAAGCGGTCATGGAGGCATACTGACGAATCCTGACGAGGGTTATCATACTTTGATTAACTACAGTGCAAGCAGACAGCAGACTATTTCTGAGAAATTAAGTTTCTTTCTGTCTGTTTCAGGTCAAATTACACAAGATGTTTCTACCAGTTCTGTTCATGAAATGACTGAAGATTTTCTGGATAGTGCTGAGAGCTTTAGCTTGGGTGGCTTAAGTGGAGTGCGGGCCTATCCCTCAGGCGAGGCTACAGGGTCTGTCGGAAGACTCGTGAAAGCAGAGTTTCGTTATCTATTGAGGAATGACATTATAACAAAAACATTTTATGATTGGGGATGGGTTGGTAAGCGTGACCCTGAGACTACGGGTCCGTCAGAATATGACTTGTCGGGTGCAGGAATTAACTTCGCTTGGAGTGCACCTTTGGGGTTTAGTATGCAAGCAACATACGCTAGACGGTTTGGAGAAAATCCTAATCCTTCACCTACTGGGATGGATCAGGACGGCAGTCTGGAGGAAGACCGTTTTTGGTTCGTACTGGGTAGGACTTTTTAGTAGTGATTTATTGGTTTCGACATAATTTACTCCTGCGACTAGTGGTTTTATCCCCCTTGTGTGTTTCGCTTGTCTTGGGGCAACAGTTACCTTCCGGTGCAACCTTGCAAGCTGGTAATGCAAAGGTTAATTACCACAACTCTTCGCTTTATATAAGGCAGAGTACCGAACGAGCCGTAATCGACTGGCAATCCTTCAATGTGGGGGAGGGAGGAGCCGTTCACTTTATTCAACCCAGTCAGTCGGCCGCCACTTTGAATCGAGTGAAAGGTGTTGAAGCATCTCAAATACTTGGTCAAATCACTGCACCCGGTCAGGTTTTTATCACAAATGGGAATGGGATATATTTTGGGGAAAGTTCATCCGTCGATGTTGGAAGTTTGGCCGCCTCTACTCTTGCGATCGGAGTCGAAGATTTTATGGCGGAGAATTTGAAGTTTACTTCCTTCGGAAAGGATCAAGATTCGAGCCTTATCAATGAGGGAGAATTAAGGGCGAAGGAGAATGGCTTTATTGCTTTACTGGCTCCCGAAGTGCGGAATGAAGGATTTATCTTTGCTAAAAAAGGAACGGTGGCACTCGCCTCGGGCGAGATGATCGAGTTGCAGACGGACCCGAATCATCAATTGGTTGGGGTTCGCGTAGAGCCTGCTCAATGGCATGCTCTCGTGGAAAACAAAAAAGTGATCGAGGCGGATGACGGTATCGTTGTTCTCTCAGCGCAAGCCGCAAGCTCCTTGTTTCAAGGTTTAGTTCGAAATTCCGGTATTCTTCAAGCTAGAGGAATCAAGAAAGATGGTGGACGAGTCATTTTAACTGCTGGGATAGGCGGTCAAGTGAACCACAACGGGTTGATTGATTCCTCTTCAGATATTGGTAAAGGAGGACTGGTCACTATGGAAGGGGAGGAAATTGAACTGGCAGAAAATTCCGTTATCGATGTGAAAGGCAAAAAAGGGGGTGGAGATGTTTTGATTGGTGGTGACTGGCAAGGCGGGGCGAATCAAGAACTTCGTGTTTTGGATGATCCCCATGCCCTGCTTCAAGCAAGAGAGATATTGATGAATGAAGGTTCTCTGATTAATGCAAGTGCATCAGGCAATGGAGATGGCGGAGCAGTAGTTCTCTGGTCAGATATTTTTGATTTGGAATCTAAAACTTTGGTGAATGGAGAAATCTATGCCAACGGGGGAATGAGAGGTGGAGATGGAGGCAGCGTGGAAACTTCTGGCCATTTTCTAGATATCAATGATGCGAGGGTTTCAACCCTCGCACCCTTTGGTCAGACAGGTGACTGGCTTTTGGATCCTGGAAACATTGACATTACCAATACGGGAACCAGTAGCACAGATAATCTACCAAGTTTTCCGGTTGCAAGCACCTCGAGCATACATCCTAGTTCAATCGTGAACGCCTTGGCTTCCACAAGCGTAACAATCCAAACTGGAACCGGAGACTACGATCTTACCGTTGCCTCAGCGATAACAAGCACAGCAAACAATTCACTTACTTTGGAAGCTGGACGAAACATAGTGATCAACGCAAATATCGATGTGGGTGCCGGAGCCTTAGCGATTGAGGCAGATAATGATATTACGGTGGGAGCGAATTTGACGACCTCAAATTCGGGCAACACAGCGATTGTCCTAAATGCAGGTAAAAATGATGCTTCGGCAACATCCACGGGGGGAGACATTATCATAAGTGGATCTCCCTCCATTTCAACGGGTGCTGGAGGCCGGGCAACCTTTTACACGGGCAGTGTATCTGGATCAACCGGATTGACTACCCTTATCGGTTCAGGAACTGGACGATTTCGTTACAATAGCGATGAGAGTTCCACGAACTATTCAACCTCCCTTTCGAGCGGAAAGTTTGCAATTTATCGAGAACAGCCAACGGTTAATCTTGGTACCACTTCCATTACTTACGGCGATTATAAAAGCGGGGATTCCTTCCCGATTTTGTCGGTCACAAGCGGCACAGAGAATGGAGACGATGTGGATAGTGCAACTTATTCAATTACGGGAGCGTCCTACACCACGAATTCTTCTGGCCAATATCTGAATGTTAAGACCCCAACCACGGCTCTGGAAGGAAATGCCAATGCCAATGCCAAAACCGGTTCCACCTATTCGGTCAGCACCAACCTCCATGATCTTGGTTATGATGTTTCCGGGGGTGGTTTGCAGGTCAACCCTAAGACAGTTAATCTGATTGCTACTGCAGTTTACGATGGCAACAAGTTTTTAGATAGCTCCTATGATGATAGTGACTCCTCCACCTCATACAATGATCCTTCAAATTCCAACGAAGTCACAATTTCCGGACTTATAGGTAACGAATCGCTCAGGTATTCAACGGCGAAAACTTACAACTATCATGTGGCTTCAGACGTTTCCAGAAGATTCATAAATTCAATAACACTGATAGACGCAACTGATTCCATAGGCATTACAAGCAACTACCAATTACCGAATTTCAGTCGGGCAAGTGGGGTTAACCAAGTTACTATAACCGCTCAACCTCTTACGCTATCATTGGATGGAAGCACCGTGACCAGTAAAACCTACGATGGTACCACCGACCGATCGTCAACTTTTGCACCAGTTTGGAATTTTGGAAGTTCCTTGGTCGAGGGGGATGAAAGTGCCAGCATAAGCTATGCAAATGCAATTTACAGTTCAGCAGACGCGGGATCAGGTAAGACTCTAACAATTTCTGGATTAACTATTAATTCACTCTCAGAAACAGCGAGCTCCTCTGATCAGAGCCCCACCTCTTACCCGACTGATTATCTTATTACTATTAATGGTTCTTCGGCCACCTCACTAATTGCGAATTCGGTAACCATTAACCAAGCAGCCTTAAGCGTGACAGCCAATGATTCGTTTAAATTTAAAGATCAATCAGACCCCGTTGGATTTGCTGGCCTTTCCTATTCAGGGTTCGTCAACAATGAAAATTCGTTGGTCTTGACAGGTTCTACTTCCTTGTCCCGGGTAGCTGGAGAGACTGCAGCGGATTATACCCTGACTCCTGATGTTAGTGGAGTTTCTTCTACCAATTATAGCATAACTGCGGTCAATGGAACCTTTACGATTGTGCCCGCTAATCAATTGTTGGTAACAATGGGGAGTGCCACTTCCAATGTTTACACCTCCGTTTATGGAAATGCGGCCACATATAATGTATATTCAGTTTCGTATCTTGATTCGGGGGCATCAACGCAGACCATTTCTTCTGGTTCAGGTTCCTCCACTTTCACTCAAATTGCTGATTCCAACAATCAGGTAACGGTTCGTGATGGAAGTTCAAATGACATCGTCTTCACCATCTCGCCTTCTTCAGCAGCCAACTCCACTGCGAACTTCCTTAAAGTCGGTTCCTATCTCTTGGGTCCAACCTCCATAACTAACAATGGCAGTCTATTCAGCAATACGGTAAAGGTTATTGGATCGCATTCGGTTTCTGCGTTGTCTTTAACCCCAACTGTCACCGGTGGAAAAACAAAAATTTACGATGGGGATCCTGACTTGGAAAGTTTGACCATAGGCTTGACCGGTTTGAAGACTGGGGATCTGGTCAATGTCGCAGCAGTCGGCACTTATCGGGATTCAAGTGACAACCCGGACAAGAATGTGGAGGTTGTCGGATCATCCGTGGTGGATAAGGCTTTTAAAGTCGAAAATATTTCCATTACTGACGGTGGGACTAACAATGACGATGCAAATTATGTCTTATCTGCAAACATTTTGACCGAGACGGACGGACGCATAAATCAAAAGCCCATTACCTACCTACCTGCCCAAAAAGTTTATGACGGAACTAATGACCTCAGACCGGTGATTGATGGTCAGACATATGGAAAGATCAAGACCAATTCGGTAAGAACCGCGGATGGTCTTGGTTTGATTAACAATGAGGTTTTTACCTACAATGCAGCCAATTCCACAAGTAAGCATGTCAATGGACCGGATGACGATGCTTCAACAATTGGTTTACCTTCGGATCCTACCAGTCCAGCAGGAACGGATACTGATAACTTTATTAGTTCGGTAACCATGGTTGTCGACGGGGGAGGAAGTGGGTTTATTCCCACAAATTATGAGCTTCCAACGCTTAGCCGAACCACTGCTCCCGTCGACATAACCAAGGCAACGGTCAAACTTTCAGGAACTAAGGTCTATGATTCAACAGATACTCTGTCCTCTGTAACTGTGGCAACCGGCATAACCGGAGAGTCACTTTTATATAGCGGGGCAACCTCCGCAACTGAAGATGTAGGCACCACTTATGTAAATGCCATCACACTATTGGATGCAGCAGATGCGAATTCCAATGAGAGTGGAGGCAGCTACAACCCCACTGGATTTGGCTCAGACTACACCTTTAACAATGCTCTTTCCAGTGGGACAGATGGTAACAATGAATTTACAATTCAGACCAAGGCATTGACTGTAAGTGGCATCACCACCTCGGACAAGATTTACGACGGGCTGACTTCTGCCACAACTGATTTTGCTTCAGCTTCATTTTCAGGTTTGGTATCGGGTGATGTTTTAAGTATTTCTTCCGTGACCGGCACTTTTGACTCCAAAGATGTTTCGATTACTGGGTCGACCATCAATGACAAGACAGTCACTTTGGCCACGACATACAACCAAGCGGAGGCGGGTTCTGACTTTGCCAACTACACCATTACTGACCAAGCCTCTGCTCAATCCAAGATCAACCAAAGACCGCTGAGCTTTGTTGCAACCAAGACTTATGACGGATCGGCTACCATCACTCATTCCGATGTCACTTCCGGAGGTTTGGGAAATACGGGAGACGCATCAAATTCGGGCCTTGTGGGATCTGAAACACTCAATTATTCGGCTACCTCAAATTCAAAGGATGTATCGGATGCCAATAAATACATTTCTGCAATCACTCTTTCGGATGGATCCAATGGTGGACTTGCGGACAATTACAAGGTCCCAAGTGGTAACCTTGGTTCTTACAACAGCGGGCTTAATTCAGTAACCATAGATCGTAAAACAGTTTCTCTGTCCGCTAATAAAGTTTATGACGGACAAACCAGTCTTTCGAATTCGGCAGTGAGTGTAACCACCGGTG
>MDTB01243398.1_pt1 | contig 11964 bp, 14 predicted proteins | sample 811161 | NCBI WGS metagenome assembly MDTB01 (sample SAMN05326650, study PRJNA326480) | marine metagenome | isolation source: seawater | place: Mediterranean Sea | collected 2009 | reverse complement strand
TTTTTGAATATTTTATTAATAAAATAAATAATAATAATAATAATAATAAATTAAACAATGAGATAAATAATAATAATAAATTAAACAATAGATAAAGTATATAATAATGATAATAATAATGATAGTAATAACAATAATAATAAATTGTTAATAAAACTTTAATAATTTAATTACCATGTTTTTCCATAGTCATTAAATCTTGTTTTTATTATTTTTTTATTATTATCATATATATTACAACATAAATTATATTTATTTAATTCACCATTACAATCATTTTTATTTTTACTACATTTTTCTTCATATAGATAATAATTATAATCTTTTAATTTAGTAAGACCTAACTTAATATTATTATTCATTTTATCTCTTATAATATCTGTAAAATGCCATACAAATTCAAGATATTTAAATTTAGTTTTTGATTTTTTGATAATATATTTTATTAATGGTATAAATATTTTATTATTAGGTGGAGTAGCAATTATACCATTATATATTCTATTTTTAATAACTTTTTTACCATTATAATTAGGAATCGATGTTGTTAAAACTAAATATACATAATTTTTTTTATTAAATAAATTATTTATATTTTGAATTAATTCAGTTTTTATATCCATATATATCCCTCCTTTTTTATATAATAAACAATATCTAAATAAATCAGCTTTATGTGCTCCTTTTTTTAAAATATTAAATGTTTTTATTATTTTTTTATAATCAAAATCTTTATCATCTTTATAATATTTTTCTATAAATTTTATGCATTCTTCATCATTAAAAATAATATATTTATATCCTTTAGCATATTTTTTTATATTATCATATACTTTTTTTGGAATCTTAGTTTTATCATATGTAGTATTATAAATTATTTTAGGTATTATTTTATTTTTATTATTTATCTCATTGTTTAATTTATTATTATTATTTATCTCATTGTTTAATTTATTATTATTATTATTATTATTTATTTTATTAATAAAATATTCAAAAATATTATTATTATTATCTATATTACTTATAATAAATATAATATCTTTATCAGGTATTAAATTATTTAAATAGTCTTTTAATGTAATATTATAATATCCTTCAAAATTTAAATATTTTTTTTTATCAAATAAACCAATTAATATAATAAATAAATCTGTCATTTTCCAATTTTCTATTATTATTTTTTTATTTCTTTCTATTGAATCAAACCATTTATTATTATATTTATATATAATATTTTTTATATTATTCCATATAATTTTGTTTTTTAAATAACTTAATATAAAATTATTATAGTCTATATATTTAAAATTTTTTTTTCTTAAAGAATATTTAGAAATTAAACTTAATCTTAAAATAATTTTTTTTATAAATGTTATAATATAAGTATAATTATAATTATCTCTTTTTATAATTGACCCCAAATCTATTAATGAATAAATATAATTAGTATTAATTATACTATTATTAATTTTTATTTTTTTATTTTTTTTAATATACACAATATTTTCAGAATGATAATCAGTATAATATAATTTATTATTATTTAGAATAGTATTAATATAATATATTTGTACAATTAAAGAATATTTATCAATTAATGAAAAATTTTTATTAAATATTAATAATCCTATTTCTTTACCTTCATATTTCATAATAATACTTAAACAATATTTAGATTTTTTAATAATTTTTGTTTTATTACTATTTTTTGTATTTAAATTAAAATTACATTTTAGAACAGAATAATTAATTAATTTTGGAAAAAAAAATATGATATTGTTTAGGTATTTTTTGTATATATTTAAAACTTTCTATTTCTTTCCAATGTTTATATTTTAAATTATATTTTTTTTCACTTTCCAATATCTTTTGTATTTTTAATACATATTTTTTTTTATTTTTTTTAATTAAATATCCTATTCCATAAACACCTTTTCCTAATTCTTTTATTACTTTATATCCTTTTAATATTGGTAATTTTTTTATATTTTGTAAATTATCTGTATCTAATTTAATATTTTTATATTCCTTATTCTGTAAAATATTTATTGTTTTTTTAGATAATTTAACTTTTTTTATAATAATATTTTTATATTTATTATTATAAAATGTTATAACAGATAGATTAACATATCCAAAATATTTATAACTTTTATCTAATATTATATCTAAAAATTTTTTATTAAAATATTTTACATATTTTGTATTATATATTTTAAAATAAAAAATATATATCCTTTTACATATTTTCTTTTGATCTTTATTTAATTTATATATTTTATTTTTACTTGTAAATATATCATATAAATATTTATCTAATATATCATATGATTTTTGAATTGATTCATATTTATAGTCTTTAACTGTCCCTTTAAAAATGAATTCAAAAAAATATTTATATATATTTAATACATCCCCTTTTAATTTATAATTATTGTTTTTAAGATAATAATATATATTATTTAATATATCTAGATTTATAATAATACCAATTGATTTTTTATTATTAATTAAATATTTTTTAAGAGTATTATTTAAAAAATCTTCATCAATACCATATATAAATTTATTATTACCACTTTTATTTATTAATGATTTTTTATTTTGTAATAATTCATATTTAGATGAAAAATTATAATTAATACTATTATTATATATTGTATAAGGTAATTTAATATATGTATTATCAATATTTTTTATATATTTTATTAAAATATTTTTATTAATTTTTTTAATATTTAACATATTATATGCTACAAAATAACCTATTTTTATTTTTTTATATGTATAATCATATTTAACATTAGCTTGATGAAATGTTGTATTAATTAATAAATTTAAATCAAGTTTTTTTTTATTTTTTATAAGTTTATAATTATCTAACATTTTAAATTTTGATTCTATGTGTTTTATTGAACTCCAATCTATATCTGCAATAATAACAATATTTGAATCATTATTTTTAAAATCAAATATTGGGAAAAATCTTACAAATGTTGAAAAGGTACCTCTATGATATATTTTATTTTTTTTGAAACTACTACAACTAAATTTAACTAATTCTAAATTTTTTAATTTATTAATATCTTTCATTATTTTTTTATCTTGTAATATTGATTCTTCAATAAATAAACGAATTGTAAAATTTTTTAAATTTTTATTAATATAATTATAAAATATTTTTAATCCATTTGTATATTTAGAAAAATTTTTATATGCTCCTTCAGACATTTTAAAAAATGAACAACTAATTATATTTTTTTTTTTATTATAATCTATTTCAAATAATGGAGTAAATTTACATATTGAATTTTTAAGATATTCATTCATATATATATATATTATATTATTTATTTATTTTATAAAATATATTAAATAATATATCATACATAATATTATATTTTATATTTATATGAATATAATAAAGTATATTATAATATTTTTAATAATAATATTAATATTAATATATTTTTTTGTTCCATATAATTTTAAATTATTTAATAGAGTTGTATGGACAAAAAATAAAAGAATAATTAATTTTAAATTAAATGACAAAAATACAGATAAAGAAATTTTTGATATATATTCATTTAGTCATATTACACACGGAGTATTGTTATGTTATTTATTATCATTATTTTCATTTAATAAAAATAAAATAGTTATAATATCAATTATAATAGAACTTATATGGGAATTTTTTGAAAATACAGATTATATTATAAATAAATATAGAAAAAAAGATGAATATAATAATTATGATGGAGATAGTATTGTAAATATAATAGGAGATTTAATAAGTATGATAATAGGAATTATAATATATTTTAAATCAAAAAATTTTGCTTTAATATTTATTATTTTATTAGAAATTATATTTTATCCATTTAATGCTAATTTTATAAAATTAAGTATTGGTTCATTATTATAAATCATTATTTAAAAAATCTTGTATATCTTCAATTATTTTATATTTTTTTTTAAGATAAATTTCAATAGGATATATAAACACTGTTCCATATCCATAAGATGTTGGTTGTCTTTTTAATGTTGTTGGTAATGGTAAATTATATGTATCAAATGTATTTAATTTATTATGATTTTCATTAATATCATTATTACTTAAAACACCAATAATATTATCTGGATGTAATAAGATACATTTATATTCTGATTTATAAAGATAAGTTATATTATTAATTTTTATATGATGAATTATTTTTTTATCTATATAAGAATTATATGATTTATATCCATAAACAGATGAATAAATATAATTATTAAAATAAACTTTTTCTTGACAATATAAAGCAATTTTTAATCCAATAAAAAATTTTAAACCAACATATATTGTAAAAAAATCTAATAATTTTTTTAAATTTTTTAATTTTTTGAACCCTTTTAAATTATGTAATTCAGTTAATTTTTCTAATTCATGAAAATTATTTAGATTACCAAAATGAATTCCTCTTAGAATTTGTCTTATAAAATAGATAGAAGAATATTTACAGTCATAATTTGAGTATTTTTTCAAAATATTATAAACTTTATTTATATTAGTATTTTTTAATTCTATTATATTTTCAACATCAATTATAGATAAATCTTTTGATTTTTTAGACATATATATATAAATTAATATTAACTTATATATATATTTTAAATATATTAATTATAATAATATATTTATTTTTTTATAACTCTATTTCTAATATACATAAATAATAATCCAATAACAAGGATATATATTACCCAAGGTAATAAATCAGCAACAATTATTTGAACAAGTGTATTAGAATTCATACAATTTTGACATAATTGAAAATATAATAAAACTGCTAAAATATTAACAATAACACCAATTAGTAAATTAAGAGTTATTTTTTTATTTTTAAAAACATCACAGCATAAACTACATAATACAGATAATGAAATAATTACAACAATAATTAATAAAGGTAAGCAGTAAGTATTACATGAGCTTACTAAATTTGTAATACCTTTTTCTACATCATTTACATTATGAACAATATCTGATGTATCTGGTTCTTTAATATCTGGTACATCTGGTTTTTTGTAAAGAATATTTTGTGTTTGTCCAACTTCTCCATAATTATTTTTATCAACTGGTGATCCATTAAGTGAAAAATAATCTGACATTTATATATTATTATATATATTTTTTTTGTACAATATAAAATTAATTAAAAATTAATACTTAATTAATTAATATATATAATAAATAGTTAATGTTATTTGAATTATATAAATTTCAAAGAAAGAATTTATCATGTAAAGATAAAACTTTTATTAAATCAATTGATAGTGGTATATTTACTGGGTTAAGAAATAAAAAAGGATTATTAAAAGAAGAATACAAAGTTTTTTATGAAAAGAATTATAAGATTTATTCAAAATTAAGACATAAAATAAATAAAATAAATAAAGATTTTTTTAATATACATACACAATATAGAAATAAACAAGTAATATTATATAGAGGTTTAGATATATTTGTTAATAAATATGAAGATATAATTCCAACATCATATACATGTAAAAAAAAAGTAGGTTTAAATTTTTTATTAGATAATACAAGTTTATTAAAATATAAATGTAATAATTTATTAGATTTAATAATAAATTTTAATGAAAATGAAGAATTAAATGAATATGAAATTATATTACCACCTCAAAAATATAAAATAAATAATTATATAAATAAGAAACATACATATAAAATAAATAATGAAGAAGTAAGTTTTAATTATATTGAATCAGAGATTGGAATTAAAAATTAGAAATCATAAATTGGAAATTATAAATTAGAATTATAATTTAGAATTTAAATTAATTGGTGTAATTATATCTAATTCTAGTGGAGTTTTAACTAATGTTTTAAAAAAATCATGTGTTCCTTCTTTTTCTCTCATTTTAAGGTAAAGTTTTTTATGATACATACTATTCCATGTTTGTATCATAATTAATTTATTTTGATTATTTTTACTATTATATAAATTAATAGAAACACAACCAGTATAATTTTTAGTAACATTTATTCCTCTTTTACTATTTGTAAAATCAATAAATTTTTTTTTTTGATTCATCATCTTTAAAATCAAATATAGTTAAAAAAGTATAAGATTTTGTATTATTCATTATATATTATATTTTATATTAATTTTTTAAATAATTTGTATAAATTAATAAAATAGTGCAAAAAATAATAACACATATTATTGTACATTTTATTATAATTTTTTTATAATTTGTTTTAACAACTTTAATAACACATCTTTTTTTTTTACCATCTGCTGGAATTACACATCCTTTATTTAAATTTTTTTCTCTTTGTTCGGGTGTTGTTTTTGTACATTGTGCTCTATACGTTTCATATTCTTCATACATATCTTTAAATGTTGGTATATTACATTTAGGAACTCCAAGTTTATCATTTACTTTATTATGAATTTTATATAACCATTCAGCAAGATCTTTTCTTGTACTTAAAAAATTATCTATTGGTAATTCTTTAATAAATTTATGGTATGATTCTCTACAGTATTTACAAGGAAATATAAAACCAATATTATCAAAAAAATCTTTCATTTTACTTCTTCTTAAAACATGTTCATCATCATAATCATTTATTTTTAAAGGATATCCCATTGTAACACAGTGTAAAAACATCCATCCAGGAGGACCCCAAACTTTTGTCATAATACCATTATTAGCATTATCTCTTTTAAGAACATCTGAAAAATAGTTCATATAATATAAATAGATATTATATATAATATTGTAAATTTTAAAATTATATATAAATATAATAATTTAAGATGTATTTAATATATCAATATAGATGTCTTTAAAAAAGAAAAAATTTAATTCTCAAATTTCTTCAAATTCTCAAATTTCTTCAAATATTCAGATTTTACCTAGTAATATATTATTTAGTATTTCTTTATATTTAGATGATGAATTATGGGGAATAAATAAGTTTTTTAATAACATAAATATAAAAAAAATTAAATATATTAAAAGTTTAGTTAATGATTATTTTAAAATATGTGGAATAAAAAAGATGAAAGAAGTAATAGAAGTAGTAGATTCGTATATATCAAATATTGGTTACGTTACTTATATTAATAATAAATTTAATATGGATAAAATGTATACGTATAGATATGATTTTTTTAATAAATATAAAAAAGGAGATATAGTATTATATAATATAGATGGTACAGATAAATTTAGCACAGGAATATATTATAAGAAAACACGTAATCATTTTATGTTATTTATTGGAAATGGAAATTTCAGAGATAGAAAATATTTAAAAGATGATAATCGTATAATTAAAATAAAAAGAAATAAGATTATGAAATTAATATTATAAATTGTTGATCAGTAGTATAGCTCCAAGAGCCTCAAACTACTTGACTCAGGCAAAACGTAGAACCCGAAGACTCCGGAAATCCGGTAGTCCATTCGGGAGTACACAGTAGCGTACCCTGACCAAACGGCTGTTGCAGCGGATCTCCTCAATCTGGTCGTCATCGAGTATGTCAATAAGAAGCCTCTGCTTCAGTTGTTCCCAGTCATCAGTAGTACCAAAGAGTATCTCACCGGTCGCCAATCTGATTTGACAACCGTTGTGGTCAGCACCTGGGTCTTCTCCGACACCTGCCCATTGTGGTCCGATCCGAACACTCGACTCAATTGTCGGGATCCCGTCTGGTACTACGGGATTGCCTGCGGAAAACAAGTCACGGGGGTCTGATCGCCGCGGAGGGACCACTGGTTGGACTTCATCTTCTGGTCGGACTTCATCTCCTGGAATTTGCGGCATTTTCTTGGTTCGTTTTCGTTTCTTCGTTTCTTTCTTCTTATCAAGTTGTAATATAATACATATAACTTATATTATAATTAAAAATATGTCATTTTTTTTTAATTAATTCATTTAAAACTTATTTATTATACATATATAATGAGTAAAACAAATTTTGAAAAGGTAATTGAATTTCATTTATCATTTGGGGCAGTATCTAATACAGAATTTAGAGATGAAATTTTAGATGATAAAAAATTAGTAGATTTGCGTATTAATTTAATTGATGAAGAAATGAAGGAATTAAAAGAAGCATTTAAAATGAATGATTTTACAGAGGTAAGAGACGCTATTGGAGATATTATTTATGTAATTAATGGTATGGGTGTATCATTTGGATTTAATATTGACAAGTATTATAATAAATTATATAATATTAAGAATAGTAGTTCAATTTTTGAAAATGTAAAGGTATTATATAGATCATTTGATAAAATTAATAGAGAAGATATTTTTAATTCAAAAAGAGTAACTTATTTATTAAAAACAATGGATAATTTATTTATTAAACAAAAAGATTCTATTTTATCAAAAAATAAGAGTGATATCATGTTATATACTATTCATTTAATTAATCATATTTATTTAATGGGTTATGTATTTAATATTGATGTTGATGATGATTTTAGACTAATTCATGAATCAAATATGTCAAAATTATGTAGAACAAAAGATTCAGCTTTACAAACAGTACAAAAATATGAAAAAAATTATAAAGATGGTAATTCACCATATGATTCACCAGCTTATAAACTAAGTGATAATGGTGAATATTATGTAGTTTATAATAAATCAACAAATAAAGTATTAAAATCAATTAATTATTCACCAGTTAAATTATTATAAATTTTATTAATTTTATCAAGACAAAAATTATAATATATAATATTATATATTATAATGAAATTAGAAATATATTCATTAATTGGATGTTATTTTAGTAGTAAAGCAGAATATATGGTTACTGATTTAAAATTAAAAAATAAAATAAAAATTATTAAAGTTAAATGTGAAGAAAAAGACAAATATAAAAAAAAAAATAATATGGATACATTTCCACAAATTTTTGTTGTAAATGGAAAAAAAAGATTTAAAATAGGAGGTTCAACTGATTTAGAAAATTGTTTAAGAATAATAGATGAAATAAAAAATAATAATATAGATATTAATTCATTATGTATGTTTAATACACTTATAAATGAAAAATCAAAAAATTCAAAAAATTCAAAAAATTCAAAAAATTCAAAAAATTTAAAAAATTCAAAAAATTCAAAAAATTCAAAAAATTCAAAAAATTCAAAAAATTCAAAAAATTCAAAAAATTCAAAAAAAAATAAATAAGTTTAATTTTAAAATATTATAAATTTGTTTTGTTACCAAAGGATTTGTTACCAAAGGATTTGTTACCAAAGGATTTGTTACCAAAGGTATTTTCTCCTGTATATACAACATATAAGAATCCATCATCATCTGTATGTGTTTCATATATTTGTGATAATAGTTCTGATGTAGGTGGTAAAATATTATTAATAAAAACAAACAATGCTTTTTCTGGTGGTAATTCAATTCTTTTTCTAATTATAAAAATAAATTGTCCAACAGTTAGATCATTTGGAACTAAATATTTACTTTTATTTATTGGTGGTAATGTTTTATTATTTGGATGTTTGTGTACAATTATTGGTATTCTATCGGGATATTTTTCTTTAATACGAGTTGCTTCTGCATGTCGTGTAATAAATGTATTATTTTTTTTAAAATCACACATTATATTTATATTTATATTATTATATTATTATATAGATTTTATATTATTAATTTTTTTAATAAATATTTAAAGATTAAATAATTAGTATGAATTAATTAGATGAATAAAATAACTGTTGAATCAAAAAAAGATTTATTATTATATTCTCTTCGTAAATTTTATAATGAAGAAAAAAACTTAAAAATATTAAAACCAATTATATCAGGTAAATCAAATATATCATTAAGGGTTTTAGATTGGTTTGTAACAAATTATTCAAAAAAATTTGGAACTTCATATAGGAATGAAGAAAATAAAAAAAAAAATTTCATAGTATATATTGATTATAAGTCACAATTAAAGGCATATTCTAAAAAGCAATTTGATCCATTTTGTAGAAGAGAAAGAATTATATTTAAAGATAATAAAAATAATGAAATAATAACAACAGTTGGTCAATTAAATTTTTTTAGATGGGCAATTATGAATAATATAGTAGATTATATTAAAATAAATTTAGAAGAAATAGAAAATGATATGATATTTTCATTGAAAGATATATATAAAAAAGAAAAAGGGAGTAAAAGAAGAAAAAGAAAAGAATTATCTATATCAGCAGTTAAAACTGTTAAAAAACATAATGTTAGTATTATTGTTAATTTTGATTAGTATAACTAATTTTTATATTATATGTATTTATATATAAATCTAAATATATATTATGAAGAAAGGTAAATTAAAAAATAATTTAAGATATTTAATATATAATAATAATAGTAAATATAGTGTTAATATTTTATTATTAGTTAAAGTAGGTTCAATTAATGAAGTTAAGGGAAAATATGGATTAGCACATTTTTTAGAGCATATGTTATTTAAAGGAACAAAAAAATATCCTAAAAGTAAATTATTAACAGATTTAATATATAAGTATGGAGGTAGTACAAATGCATTTACAACTTATGATGTAACTGGTTATTATATAACAATAAATAGTAAATATACAGAATTAGCAATAAGTTTTTTATCTGATATATTTTTTAATTCAATATTTATTGATTATGTTAAAGAAAAGGGTGTTGTAATAAGTGAAAATAAAAAAAATATGAGTAATCCAGTTGCTTTTGCTAATATAATGTATGACAAGTTAATATATAAATGCACAAATTATGAACATAGTATAGGTGGAACTAACAGTGATGTTAAAAAATTCACAAAAAAAGATTTTATGGACTTTTATAAGAAACATTATATACCAAGTAATTGTGTATTATCAGTATGTGGTAGAATAATTAAAGACGTAGATAAATTAATTATAAAATATTTTAGTAAAAATATAAAAAGTATAACAGATGAATGTAATATTAATTATGATTTAATGTCAATGCAAAAAAGTTTAAGATTTAAATCAATTATTAAACCTATTCAGCAAGCAAATATATATATGGGATATCCTTGTTATGCTGATAAAAATAATAAAAAAAAAATTTGTACATTAGATATAATATCAACAGCATTAGGTGGAAATATGAGTTCTAGATTATTTATTAAATTAAGAGAGGAACAAGGATTAGTATATACAGTTAGTTGTTCTCAAGAAACAACATATGATGTTGGAACGTTCACAATATATTTTGGAACATTTAATAATAAAATAAAAAAAGCAACAACATTAATATTAAAAGAAATTGAAAAAATAAAAAAAAAAGGTTTAGATAAGAAAGAATTAAAAAGAACAGTTGATTATATAATTGGAATAAATCAATTAAGTTCAGAAGATAATGAAACATATAATACAGATATAGCTTGGGAATATTTATATTTTAACAAAATTACAGAATTAAAAGAATATGAAAAAATATATAAAAGTATTAAAAATGAAGATATTATAAATGTAGCAAAAGAAATTTTTAATAATACAAAATTAAATTATTGTGTATTAGCAAATAAAAAAATTAAATGTTTTATTAAATAAAATTAACTAATATTTTGTTCATTAATAATATATAATAAAATAGCAAGAATAGTATTTATTGATGTAAAACCAAATGAAGAATTTTCATTAAAATTATCATCTGTATTATTATTTTTATTATAAAATATTAATGATGAATCTTTATAAAATGTTTTTTTTATAATATAATTTTTTATTGTAGTATTAAAATTTTCTGATTCTTTTTTAAAATCATTTAATGAAATAATATGATATTTTAAAAACATTTGTAATGTTAATTCAGAAAAATAATTAAAAATATTATAAATATGATTATCATTAATAACATATTGACTATTTTTTGAATAAACTACTTTTGTTAAATTATTA
>MDTB01187301.1_pt1 | contig 11964 bp, 10 predicted proteins | sample 811161 | NCBI WGS metagenome assembly MDTB01 (sample SAMN05326650, study PRJNA326480) | marine metagenome | isolation source: seawater | place: Mediterranean Sea | collected 2009 | reverse complement strand
GAAATCTATATGTTTTCCTTATTGTTTTTTTCGTTGCCTCACCAGGTACATATCATTACAAAAACCTATTTTTTATTCTAACAAGTACAGATTTTTTTATGGAAAGTCGGGTCATTTTGGTTTTTAAACATGCTGTGTACCTGCTATAATGGTAATCAATGCAATGAAATAGCAGGTGAATATAGGCAAAAACGTTAGCAGGGACTGGTCGTGTCCTAAAAATAGCAGGTGAATATAGGGTTTACTCAGTAGTCTACAGATCGTCCTATATACGACATATAGGTGGAGGTCATTTTAAACTATTAATTTTGTACTAGCAAAAAACTAGTCTTGATAGAGATCAGCTTACATAGGTCAATATAGCAGGGGTACAGGCTTTCTTCATGAACCCAGACTTGGTAGAATACTGAAAATATATAGATGGCGTGTTAGGGCGATTTTTTGGTATACTTTTGCTATAAATTTTTCTTGATAGGGAAGCAAAAAGAATACAAAACTTCAGACTAAGAGGGTTTTGAAAAACTAATAGGGAAAAAAATATTGAGTTGACTACAGAGTTTGAATTTTCACTTTTGAAAGAGGTCATTTTTAAGGAATGTTTAACAAAAAAAATATACCAATACTATATCTATGTTGGTTTTTATATTTAATAGGATATACAATATATTACTACTAAAAAAAGACTTATATATGTAATGTATATAAAAATTAGAATAAAAATAAAACCATATATAACCATTTACTTTCTACAATAAAATGGGCGCTGGTAATTCAAAAAATGAAAATGCTAAACCAGAATCATGTATTGAATGCGATCTTATGGATTCAATGGTAGATGCAGTTTGTGATGCAGTATCAGAAAAAATTATTGAATCCAATCCAAACGATGCAAATGATGAGGAAACTGTTAAATGCAATAACAAGTTGATTGTTGATTTAAGAAAAAATGTTAGAGAGTTTGTCATAGAAGCAAAAGAATTTCAAAAGTATTTCAATAACAAAACTGAAGAATTAAAATATTCTCTTGAAACTCTTGACAAAGAGGAAACAGAAAAAATACATGATGAGGTATATGAAAAATTATTATCAAAAAAACTAAAAAAAATTGCTTTAGTAAAACAATTAGATGCACTGGGTAAGGATGGCAAACGACAAGCAATAGAAGATCTTAAGAGCATATTATTTAAAGGTAAAAGTGTGTTAAATAATATAAATGAAAAAGATGAAGAATGTTTCTGGTGTGTGGAAACAGTAACAAAAATGACATCAGAATTACTTGCATGGATAAAAAAATTAATGGATTGGTTTTTTGAAAAAGTTCTAAAAACGTTTAAATGGTGCACGTTAAGTTTGGGTAATGTAGGTAAATGTGTTTTAATTGGTGCTGCTGTTGCATTACTTGTGATTGCAATCATATGTCAGGCAAAAACAAATTACAAAACTGTTTTGGAAAGTGAGTATAATAGTAAGTCAATGGGGAAAAATGAGAACATAATGGTGCTAGAAAGAAGATCCCGAGGGTGGAAAACTGGAAATGATGTATTTGGGGTAAGTTTAGCTAAACCAGTTGTTCAAACCGGTTTAAATTGGTTTACAAACTTCCTCAAAATAAAAGAGATAGAAGCCCCTGAGTTTACAGAAAAGGTAGTAGATATAAGAGAAGATAACTTTGGAGGATATTTTTGGTCAAATGCTTGTCCATATCTTGTTTACAGTGGAAGATTTGTTAGACATATTCCTGTATTAAAAGATATTATGTATGTTCTAGATGGACGTTTTTTAACAGACACTGTTGGTTTTGAAAATATGAGTTATTCTGAGCTTTTATATAATTTTGGCTATGACAGCTCCCGTCTATTAATTGGATTAAACACAGAGCCGATACTGGTAAAATATTTTACTTTCGCTCAAACCAGCACAAATTGGTATCATGGAATGCATACATGTGGTTCTTTATTAACTATTGGAACAGCATATGCGAGTCCTGCAGCTCTAATAAATCCTTATGCACAAATGGCAGTATTGGGAGGTAATCTTTATTGGGAAATGACAGTTGGTATGGATATGAGAAATTATGCAATAGCAGTTATGGAAAGAAATATTCTTAGACCATTGTTATTGAAATCAATAAAAAAGATTTTTGGAACTAAATCAGAAAAATGGGTCGATAGATTAGATGCGATGGCAGAAATTGTTTCCACTGGACAACAAGTATTTTTTATGTATAAAGGTTTAACAAATCCAAGACAAATCAGTATGAATTTTGTGCGCTCTGCAATCAAACTAAAAAAGATGGAAGACATGGAAGTGAAAACATTAGGTGATAAAGCCGAGGCAAAGTTAAAGCAAATAGTAGATAAACAAGAAAAAATGTTAAAAAACCAAAATGAATTGCTAGAAAAAATGGAAAATTTAACAACCGAATTATATAATACACACAAAGAGGTTCAAGAAGCCAGTAACAGAGCCCAAGAATTTGAAATAAAATTAGTTAAATTACAAGACGATTATGCTACAAAAATAATGGAAGAACAAGATAAAGATACTAAAGAAATATTAGAGATAAATAAGAAACATCAAGCAGAGGTTAAACGTCAGTTAAGTATTATGAAAAATTATATAGTAAATGGATTGCAGAAAATTGCAAACAATACAGAAAAAATGGCAGAAAGTGAAAAAATACAAGATGAGGTTGCAAAAGAAAGATTAAAGAAAACTTATTTATTACAATACATAGAGAGTCTTAGTCAATTCAAACTTGAAGACGGTAAAATTTTTACAAAGGTCAGTGAAGAAGAATGGAGACTTACCAAAGATGAAGAAATCTTAGTGTGGGTAAAGAAGAGAAAAGATGAACGTAATGAAATTTATGCAGAATGGTCAGCATTGAGAGAAGGGAATATGCCAGAAGTACCAGAAAAACAAAAAGAAAAAATTATAGGGTCTTTTTATGCTTATAAAGACACAACTCAATACACAGTGAAAAAAGCAAGAGAAGAATTGATAAACACTTTATTAAATGGGATGTCAGAAAATGATAAACAATTTCAAAAACGGATGATTTCTGTAGAAGAATATAATCAAAATATTCCTGGATTTATTCATTATTATAACTTAAAACCGGGTCCAAAATTAAAATTTTAACAATAATTATAATTCTTTATATTTTAATTTATTTGTATTTTTTTTATTAGCTAATTGATAAAAATAATAATTCCCATATAAGTTGGTAGTGACGGCTGTAACGAGTGTACTAAGACCAACAAACTTTAATGTGACATTGACAACATAACCAATTAACTGCCACATATTTTTAATTTAATAAAAAATATAAATATGAATTTATTTTTAATTGACATGATACTTGAACAATCTGCATCAGGCATGTGTGACAAACATGTTGTAAAAATGATATTGGAGACTGCACAAGTGTTATGGTGTGCTTGGCATTTACACAAACCTGATTTGACATTTATGGAAGAATTATATAACATAAAACCATATAAGAAAACTCATATTAATCATCCAATATCCATTTGGATTAGATCACATCCACAACATTATGAGTATGCAGTGAGATATGGTCTTTTATTATGTCATGAGTACACTAGAAGATATGGCAAAGTACATAAGACACAAGCACACATGGAACTATTGTTCTGGCTTGGTTATCCAAACATTGAATGTGAAGTATCTCCACCAAAAACAAAAAAAGTTACTGTTAAGGCTACTCACAACATTCCTGGTGATTTAGAGTATTTTCCTATGTGTTTTGCTGAAGAGTATATTGTAAGAGATGCTTCAGGCAATGTGTTAGGTGTAGAGTCATACAGAAATTACTATCAATCAAAACAGGATAAATTTAAAATGGTTTGGAAAACAGATATTCCAACTTGGTTTACAAAAATCTAAATCTTGTTCTTATTTTTTTTAGTTTTATATAAAAATATATAAGTATTAAACACAGAAAAAATAATATTCTGGCATCTATATAAGGTATATACATTTTTAAAATTAATTTATCCTATTTATAGTTTTATCGTCTATGTTTCAAAGCATTCACTTCAGTGCTTAATCTATTCACTTCTCTCGTTAATCTGTTTATTTCATTTTCCATAAAAAATAATTTTTGCAACCGATTTTGAAAAGACATGAGTTGAGCTTTGAAGTTCATAAATTCCTGAGCAGCCCCTTTCATCATACTTAATGCTCTTTGCGCCATTTTCATTGCTGAATTTTTGGCATCGTCTACTGTTTTTTTTGAAGGAAGGTTCCACCCTACTTCCATTGGTTCATGTGCAAAATTTTCTCTTTGCTGTCTTTCCATTTTAAATGTTATAAAGTTTTAATATACATATAATTTATAGTTAAGAAAATTTTAATTTTTTTCTCCACTTTGCAAAAGGATTGCTACCAGTTGGTGGTCTTTTCTTGATAGCATTAACTTTGAATAAATCTTTTGGATTCTTCACAATCCTTTCTAAAATTCTTAATAATGGAGTCTTTAACTGTTTGTTCATGTAATATTCCCTATCAACCATGTATTTACCATCTGTAATATCTTTGGGCACACATGCTCTTTTAGATATCATTGCAGATCCTGCATAAATAACAAATTCTACTCTATCACCAGCAACTGGTGCCATAACAGGATCCTTTTTTGCTAATTTTAATGCCAGTTCAACATGAGGGGCTTTTGCAGTATATTCTTCTGGTGGTCTGCTCAATTTCTTAGTCATAGTAAACATATTCAATGGTATCTTATCCTTGTACAAATCTTTCACAGTATTATGAACAATGTCACAACCTTTTTTAATATCTCCATCTATAATTACTGCATTAAGCAATTTTTTCTGTGTGTCTACTAATAAAGGTGCAAAATCTCTTCTCACTGCTTCAATTCCTTTTAAATGTAGTTTTGGTGGAAGTCCAGGTTCAAATTTTAGACCTGCATACCTTTTCTTTTTTAACAATAGATATGGGCTGTATGTCTTCTCATACTCCAAAAATACAGGTGGGAGGAAAAACTGTGTTACATAGTCAGCCATAACTTCACCCATTTTATGGGCATTATTTATTAATTCTTCTTTTGTTTTCCCATCTACAAGTGATCTAGGCATACTTACAAAAACAGAGTCAGTATCTCCATATATGCATTTACATCCAGCACCATTTTTACCCCAATCTGTGTGGTTTTCTATAATGGATTTAGTTTTAAGAGTCAACCCTCTTCCATACTTTGTAACACTTGATGCTATAGTCTTACATGGTAAAAACCCAACAGATGCACCTGTGAAGCCATAAATAGAATTAGCAACAACTTTAAGACCTAACTGTCTCCCATTATAGACATTATACATGGTTGAATGGGGTTTCTCTTTCTTCATCATTTTTTTTACTTTCTTCCTTTCTGCCAAAATAGTCTCCAACATTTCTGTTAATAGACCAACTCTTGTTTCTTTAGTAACAAATGATGGATTTTTAGGGTTAAATGTTGTAACTAATTTACCATCTACTAATTCATAGTCTGGGATAGTTCTTACATCTTTATCTTCTTCCCATCCCATTTCCTTTATTTTTTCTCTAGATACTAATGTTTCATAGGACATATTGAGTGCTTGCATGATTGATGGATATAAACTTGCAAAGTCTAGACATGATACTGCATCTTTATAAAATCCAGCATCAGGATCTACAACTACAGCTCCTTCAAATGACTGATCAGCATTTGGGTTTGGTTTTACTCTGGGGATAAAATAATTATGTTTTTTTGCATACCTTATCATCAAGGCTACAGTCCTAATACCTTGCCCTCTATCCATTACATCTTTTACTGATATACCAGTAACATTAGCCATTTGTAAGATTACCATGAGTTTACACAGTTTTTCTAATAAAGCATGTACTAACCATGCATCTTTCAAACAATATACTGCTAATTCCAACCTTCCATCCTGTGTTTTATATTTTGGATAAATATGAGCATAATCCATAGGCACTTTTTTAGTTCCTAAATATTTTTCTGCTAAATTATCTAATTTGTATGATGATTCATTATGTTGATCTTTCATAATATCATATGAATCCAATACAACTCTGCCTGGTATGATTAATTTAAATTTTTCCATTGTACCTTTTTGTGATGATGAAAATGAACTTTTTTTAATGTATGTATTTGATTTTCTTAACCTACTCCAATTCAGTTGCATACTACTTTTATTTAATTTGTTCCATCTTGAAATCAAATAGTCATTATCAAACCTGTTTACATTGTGCCCTTGAATAAAATCAACATCTTTTTTAACACAAAACTGTATGAAATCATTAATAAGTTGAAACTCATTATCATGTACAAAAACTTGTGCTTTAGATGCTTCAAACCCTTCTACATCATATAATTTATCTTGTTCAACATGTTTATTGGGACATAACATCCATACATAATAATGTAGTTCTGATCCCATTGTAAGTGTAGCTCCAATAGTGATAACAGGATCTTTATCTGCAGATGGAAAATCAAATTTACCAGTATTACCTCTTGGAGGTGGCAAAGACTCAATGTCATAAGAGAGAATTCTCCATGGTGCAACACCTTCTTGATCAATAGGTTTCAATGTACCTTCAAATTCATGATCACATGTTGTTATTTTATTTTTTTTCCTTTCAGATGAACTATTCATGACTTCAAACCATGAACAAGAAAACCAATCATTCTCAATAAAATGCTGCAGACTGTAGTCTACTTGATCATTGTAAACAGTATGTTCTTCCAGTTGAACACTCTCCATTTTTACATTGTTAAGTACATAATGCTTACTTAAATCAATAGGAGATTCAACTTCTCTGTAACTAATTGAATTTGGACTTGCTACTATCTGTTCTTTACCAGTAACAATTTTTTTAACCATATAATAATCATATATGTTTTTACATATGATTTTCAAAAATGATTTTTTCTTATATTCATTATAATATAAAACATCCTGCCCTTCTAACAATTCAAACTTGATGTTATGTGACATGTTATCATAATACAAATTTGATTTAGATCTCATCACTTTCCCTTTTAAAGTATTCAGTTTCTTACAAAACTTTATCTGTTTTATTATTTTATCCACCTTTTCTTTCAATCCATTACTGTTCTCCACAATTAAAAAGGGAGTGACATTATCTAGAACAACAGCAATAGATTCATTTTCTTTTGTTCTTCCCACAACAATTATTTTGTTGTTTTCTCTTATTGTTTCAAGGTGCTGAAATTTCATTTTGTTTATATAAATATATTTTGTTTATATACTTATATTATGGAACCTCTTTTGTTACCAACAACTTCTTATATGATTAATTTGGAGAAATTAGAAAGAGAGAAAGCTATGCAGAGGCATCAGAGAATAATTTTTTACCATGTAGCAGCAATTATAGCTATGGTGCTTGTCATTTTTTTAATGTTATATTTTCATAAAAATTAGCTATAAAAAATAGCTATAAAAAAATTAGCTATAAGACATTGCCCACGTGCTCAATAGGTAGATAAAATAGATATTGACAACTATAAAAATATAAACTTAAATTAAAATAATAAATGCAACAAAGTTTTGAATCTATTTTCTATGATGCAAGGAACTCATACAAAAAGAAAGAGCAAAAAATGGGCAAGGAAAGAAAAGAAAAAAAAAAGAAACATTCAGAAAAAAATTATAATTTCAAAACTTCAGAAATCTATGCAAGACCAGTTGATGGCTATAAAACAGTGCAATTCTATTCCAGATCCAAATCAACAGATGCAAAATATCTTTCAACAATGCAACCATATGAACTATACATTGATGGGAGAAGATACATGTCTATGGAACACTACTTTCAAGCCCAAAAATATCCAGCAGATAAAAGATATTTATTTGAAAAAAATGGAAAATATAAGACACCTAAAGAAGCTAAATCAGCAGGTTCTAAAACAGGCATGAAAAAAAATGGTGAAGTATTGAATTTAAAAAAGTGGAATGGTTTGTGCTCTGAATATACAAATGAATTTTTGAGAGTAAGAGTGATGAAGAAAGCTATATGGGCTAGATTCAAACAAGATAAAAGATTCAGAGATATCATATGTACACCAAAAACATTTTTTATTCATTATGAAAAAAAAAGAGGCAAATTCAATCCAAAAAAAATTCCTGCATGGGGCTCATACAAATCAAAAGAAGGAGGTTGGTGTGGATTGAATATTTTAGGTTTGTTATACTTGGAAATTGCCAGATTTCATGATATACCAGATTGGTTGGAAAAAGATGGTAAATTGAATTGGAAAAGAGAAGTATGGGTTGAAGGAAATGCTCCATTTAAACCTTGGAGAAAAGGACATCCATTGATACCACATAGGGCAATTGTACCTAGAAGGGAATGGAAATATGGTGGGTTTGTTTATGTTGAAGAGTATAAAGTATGTGTTGATTCATCAATAATATTACATTGTTAAAATTTTAGTCTCTCAGTAACAACAGGTTTTTTTTTTATTTTTTCTATTTTTTCTACAATATCTTCTTTTTCTTCAAAACATAATTTTTCTTGTCTATTTTTATACCTAAGTTCTTTTGTCATATTTTTTTTATAAAATGTCATCAGTTTGGAACCAAATTTAGTTTTTGATATAAGCTTTGAAAATGTTTCAATCAGCTCATCTGCATCACCAGATTGACCTAATTTGTCTAAGTAGTATAGATTGCATTTTAATGTATCTACTTCCATTTTCATACTATCGTTATATTTGACCCTCTCATAACCGTTTATATTTCTTTCCATTTCATTGATAAGACCATTTATTTGCTCTTTCAACGTTGGTAAATCTTCTTCCCTAGTAATGAATTTTTTGATGCATTCTTTATCCTTTGTAATTTGGGTCGAGTTAAGTTTTCTTATAGGTCTACCTACGTGTCTTCTATACCATGTTACCAAACGATGGCATCTAATACAATAAAAACTATAACCATTTGTTTTGGCAACTTCTTCTACTTTTTTTAATATATTATTCGTTACATCACTATTCCTACGACACATAAGTCCTTTTTCATCACAATCTTCATTATCTTCTACAATCATTATACATGCAAATACATTCAACAGATCATCTATCTTTGCTTTGTCTGGATTTGTTACATTTGCTCTTGTCAGTATATTTAAATGTTGGATGACAATATCTACTGTACGGTCTCTAATGAAATCTTTTACATCGTGATATGAAGCTTGATTATAAGTATCCTTCCCCAGTCTTTCCATTTTTGTCTTATGAAATTCAAAAAAGCGTATCATTATAGAAACAATGGTTTTTTTTTCATTAACGTTTTTGGATTTAAATATAGCATGTATTTGTTGTAATTCGGGCTTTACATTTACAATAGGAACTTTTGTTTTCTCAAGAGGTGATTCTGTATTGATATTATACACTTTATTATCATTTTTCTTATCAATTTTCTCATTTTCATCTAAAATTTTTATAGCTTCTGTAATTTTTGTTTCCATAACTTGAATAATTTTACACACAGCTCCATTTTCATAACAATTCATTTTGTATAAATCCATTGTTTTTTATAATACTTTTTATTTATTTCGTATATAAGTATTTTATAGAATTTAAAATAATGGAACCATTCAGCATACTTCTAATAGGCATAGGTGCAAGTACTTTTTTATCACAAACAATATCCCTAACAAATATGATTTCAAAATCGAACAAAAAAAAACCAGTGAAAAAATCAAATAATTTAAAGTTTATCGATGTTTAGTCTATACTTTATTTTTACTTATTAAAATAGATAATGCCGTAAGAACAGTGGTTGTAAGAACAACGGACTCTCTTGTAGCGCCAAAGAAAAACGAAACAGACGATAACATCACTATGTCATAAATTTCTTTTATTAAAGGTGAATTAAAAACAGTACCAATATATATGTTATTTGGATTATCTCTTTCATCTTCTAAATTATCAAAGTTCAACCTTTGAATTCTGACATCTCTTTCTTTAAAACACCAATAAATCTTATCGTCAACTATTTCTGTTTTTACAAATCTTCCAGCAACCATAATGGCTATTTTTATGGTGTAAATACTTATTAAAAATGCAAACATGACAGTGTATTTTTGGAAATCAATGAAAAATAAAGAAATATAAGCAAATGAATAGATAATCACGTACAATATAAATTTTTCATTAGTCATTTTAATAGGAAATAACCAATTATCAAAAATATTTTCTGCGACTTTTAATTCTTGATGTACATTTATTACATCTACAATTATTCCCAATAAAGGTATACTTACATCAAAATGAATGTTATTTGTGGAATAATTTTCTCCTAAGACTAAAAACCCAATGATTATTGAGACTGAAGATGTCAAATAGTCTATTCTAGATTTTTGATTGAAAATGGTTATCAAAATGTTCATTAAAATTATAAAACACAAAAGCAAATAATTATCATTTTTACTTTTTATAAGCGCGAGTACAAATATAATTATATAGATAATATATTTAATATATTCCATATAGAGTATAAATATAATATTATATAGTACTATAGAGCAATGTATGCATTCAAATGGAAAAGAAAATTAGGAATATTAAATTTGGAAGAGAGAGTGATACCACAATCATTAATTTATAGTAATGATTTAAATAAAGATATGGATAGAACGTTTCCTACTAATAAATTTTTTACACCTGAAATAAAATTAAAGATAAAGAATATTTTATTGAATTATATAGAGGTAAACAGCGCGATGGATTATTTTCAAGGGTTGTGTTACATAACGTATACATTATACTATGTATTTTCAAAGGATAAAAATACTGCAGAAATGAATACGTTTTATGCATTGCACAAAATAATTGCACCCATAAGACCTTGCATACCTCTTGACGAAGATGATATTGGACCACCATCATTTATTTCCAATCTATCAAAAGTTATTATATTAAAAATTTCAGAAGAAAAAATAGATTTAGCTGAAAAATTGAATGAATTAGATATTGTCAAAATATTTGTAGTACAAGGTATGCCAGCTTTATTTGCTAATTGGTATGATCTTGATAGTGTTATACATTTATGGGATTATATCATCGATACAACCGCCGTAAAGATGTTTGATAATGTAATTGAGTTCTTTACAGCGTACTTTTTGTCTTATGAAAAAATAATAATGAATTTTCAATTGGAAAAAATATTACAGTTGTTGCAATCTCGTACAAATTTAGGTAAAATTTTACAACAGTTAAAGTATAAAAAGTATTATAAAAATATATAATTTTTATTTAAATGTTTTTTAGATGTATATTTTGTTTTGTTTTTATTGGTCTAACAAATGCGTACAATACTACTCATGAGTTGTTTATGAGAATAGAGTCATTATGTGCCAAGCATGTTGAATATACATGTAAATATCACGATGAAATATTGGTTGTTGATTGGAATATGAAGCAAAAACGACACATTTTGTGGAATTTTAATGAGCATGCTAGGGAATTAATTACAGGTGAATTGGCATTACACATGATGTATGAATTACCTAAGATTAAACCGTTAAATAGAATTACTATAATACCTGTATTAAATGTATGGGGAAGAACAAGGGCATTTAAAGATAGTTGTCAAAGAAAAAATAAAAATGGCATTGATATCAATAGAAATTTTTGGTCAAAAAATAATCATAAAAAATACAAGAAGTATTCAGAGGAATATGAAGGTATACAAGCTATATCTCAAAAAGAATCTATTTTATTATCTAAACTGTTAATGGACGGTGTTAAACGTTATATAAACGTACATTCTGGTGAATTTTCAATATATATGCCATATGATGGTAGGTATACAAAACCAAATAATTATGATATTATGTACAATAACATTCACAAATGGTCTAAACTTTGCCCAGGTTGTAATGTTGGTCAAGCCGCAGTAACATCTTTTTATAGAG
>MDTB01183715.1_pt1 | contig 11964 bp, 10 predicted proteins | sample 811161 | NCBI WGS metagenome assembly MDTB01 (sample SAMN05326650, study PRJNA326480) | marine metagenome | isolation source: seawater | place: Mediterranean Sea | collected 2009 | reverse complement strand
TTCTCAAGCTTCGTCCAGATCGTTTGTCGTATGCTACGTTTCTTCTGTACGCTTGTTGTTCTATATGTTCTTCGGTTTGCTGTGACTGCACTGTCTGCTACGACACCGGAAAGATATCCATCTGTCCTCGACTGGTCGAGTCCGAAGCTCACATCGCCATCCAAAAAAGGCAGAGAGTAACTGACTGCCCCGTACGATTTCGTATTTTCGGTGTGGTCTCGATACCCATCCGTTGAGCCTACAGACGCAGCAGCATGGAGATGTCTGCCCGCCTCCAAGGAGCGTGAGAGATTAGTTGCAACCTCAAAAGTGCCGAACGACCCGGCCTTAAATTTTGACTCCGAATACTCTCGTTTCACCGTCTGATCGGAGATAATGTTGACTACACCACCGACGGCACCATTCCCATAAAGGACACCGGCCGAGGCGTTCAATATTTCCACTCTGGAAATTTCATCCAACGGGATCGTTGACAAGTCAGGTCCCTCCAGAGTTGCATTATTGAGTGGTCTCCCGTTAAGTAAGATGAGTATATTTTGGGCGGCTCGTTCACCGAAGCCTCTTAGATCGGGTGACCCACCGGCGTCGTATCCACTAGACGCACCACTTATGTGTAATAGGCCGGAGCCGGCCAATACTTCGCTCAATGACTGATAGCCAGAACGTGCTATATCCGCTCGCGTGATAACCTTCGAAAAAGCAGAGGCCTCATTGATCGGCGTGGGCGACCTGCTATCAATCTCGATGATAATATCAGCTTCGTTTGCGTAACAAGACAAGGAAAAGAGACACAGCGCATACGCGCCGTAGCTTCGACGTAGACTCATTTGTACCTCCAAACGAGCCCACCGCTCGCCGTAAGCGTGTAGCACGTTAGGTAGGTCTCCGGGCTTATTCAGGGCAATTCCATTTGCCAAATCACACACACCTTCCCATCAAAAGTGACAGTGGTATTCGTGTGGACTCAGGACTGAACATACCGTTGCGGGGGCAGCTTCGGACTTGGCTAGGCCGTACCGAATTCCCTGTTATGCCGATCGCTCGGCCACCCAACGCGTAATGGTGATAGTGTACCGCCGGGGAATTCAAATGTAACTCTTTTCTGGCTAGACAGCCGTAATGACGAGTGCTGCGACCGCCCATAATAATAGCGATCTTTCAGCGAGTGACTGTGTTTCTTCGATATGATAGCGCGCGGCGTCATCCCCATCACCCGCTAAGGGTTCCTGTTTGATAATACCCTGCACGCATCGCGACCCACCGAGTTTGACTCGAAGCGCTCCGGCTGTTGCCGCAACTAATACGCCTACCTCTGGATCTGAGAAATCGTTCGATTGACGAATCCATGTTGCGCGTGACCGTTCGCGATCACCCATGAATCCGAGCGTCAAAGCCATCAACCGAATGGGAACCCAATTGAGTAAAGACAACCATCGCTCAGACGTTTCACCTGAACCACGACGCTGCGCAATCACTGTAGATGTCCAATAGAGAAGGATGCCCGGAAGGCCGCCAAGGGCGAACCAAGCCAAAGGAATAAAAACTTTCTGGGCAAGTTTTAATACTTGGGTCTCAACCGAGATGCGGGCGACTCCATTCTCATCGAGCTGACTGGCGTCGGTCCCAGAGAACTCAGTGAGCTTGATTTGCGCCTGTGAAAATGAACCGCTTCGGAGCTCGGTCAGGATTGCTTTAGAGTCTTCTGTAACTCGTCCGTATTCGATGATGAGTACCAAAGCAAAAAACGTAATTACAGTACCAATCAGTGGCATGTAGGCAATGATTGCGCCGAGTGTTACTGAGCCACCAACGATGACCGGGAGGCGTAATGTATTTGGGAGCGCATCAGTTGCTTTTTCGATCGTGCTGATAGCATGCAGACGATATGGCTCAATACGATCAGATGCGACAAGGCGGCTGAAAAGAAGAGCGGCCACCGCCAAAATCAGTGCGTTCATTAAAATTCCTTTAAAGTTTTAGAAACTGTAGCATGAAGCCAGTTACACTTGCGTTATGTATACTCCGTTATCTGTTTGCATTGGTCTTCGGTACACCCGCGCTAGGCGCCGAAATCATTTTATTTCGTTTATCTCCGCAGTCTCAATAGCTGGATTAACCCTAGGCGTTGCGGTTCTTATTCTTGTGCTTTCGGTACTGAACGGATTCGACCGTGAACTACGTAACCGTATCCTTGGTACTGTTCCCCACGCCTTGCTCGAGTTCGAAGATGCGCGTACGGATCTTGACCCGGTGGTGGATAGACTGCTCACCAATCGATCGATCGCTGGCGTCGCACCACTGAATCAAGGTGAGGGTCTGTTGGTTGCCAATGGGCAAACGGCGTCTGTTGCTGTTCTAGGAGTTGATCCAGAGAAAGAGGCGCAAGTTTCGATCCTCCCGGGCCATATGACACAAGGCGAATTCATTGATCTAAGTGCCCGTCGGTTTTCGACAATCTTAGGATCTGGCATTGCGGCAAATCTTGGCGTGGTCCCTGGAGATCAGGTGACACTCCTTATTCCAGACGCGACAGTCAGTCTGGCCGGTGTAACACCGCGTATGAAGCGGCTTGAGGTCGCCGGTATTTTTGAGGTCGGTGCACAGCTAGATAACCAGCTGATATTTGTCCGACTGTCTGACGCGGCACGATTGTTTAAGTTAGGCGAGGGTGTTGCGGCGCTTCGATTGCAATTTGATAACCTGTTCGATGCGCCTCAACTTATTCGTCCGATCGCACAAGAAGTAAGCTCTTCACTGGGTCTGCCGATTCGCTACCAGGACTGGACCAGAACGCAAGGTAACCTGTTCGAGGCCATCCAGCTCGAAAAGACCATGATCGCGCTGTTGCTGACTCTAATTATCGCTGTCGCTGCGTTCAATATCGTGTCGACACTCGTGATGGTTGTGACGGATAAGCGTGCTGACATCGCTATATTAAAAACAATAGGCCTATCTCCACGTGGGGTCATGGGGGTGTTTGTTGTTCAAGGAACACTTGTTGGTGTTGTGGGTACTGTCCTCGGTGTGATCTTGGGAGTCCCGCTCGCACTGACGATCACGGGAATTCTTGATTTTTTGGAGTCTGTGTTTGGGTTCTATCTCTTTAACCCGAGTGCGTATTTTATTTCCGATTTGCCATCAGAACTTCGGTGGTCAGATGTCGGGCTGGTGGCCGTTTTGAGCATTGGCCTATCGTTGGTCGCGACCCTCTATCCCGCACTGAAAGCCAGTCGAATTGTTCCCGCGGAGATTTTGAACCATGAGCGGTAGTCCCGTACTGGAGCTGCAGGATGTGAGCTTCGGCTACGGTGAGGGCGAGGATCGTGTTTCTGTTCTGGAGAATGTTAACTTTTCCGTTGAATCAGGGCGGCGCTTGGCACTCCTCGGACGGAGTGGTTCCGGGAAGAGTACGCTCATGAATATCTTGGCAGGATTGTTACTACCCGAGCGAGGCTCTGTGATTTGGCAAGGGTCTGATATCACTCGATTGAGCGATGCAGAGCGAGTCTCATTGCGTCGTCAAACGATCGGCGTTGTTTATCAGTTTCACCATTTGTTACCTGAGTTTTCAGCGGGGGAGAATGTTATGTTGCCCGCGATGCTCGGTGGTCAGACTGTGGCCACATCAACTCGCCTGGCGTGCAAGCTTCTTGAACAAGTGGGTCTCGAGCATCGAGTTGCTCATAGGCCAGGAGAGTTATCTGGTGGAGAGCGGCAGCGTGTTGCAATTGCCCGCGCACTTGCCGGTGGCCCGAAGGTATTGTTGATGGATGAACCGACCGGTAACTTGGATGAGTCGACAGCTGATCGAGTGCTGTCGATGCTTGTTGATTTGTCGAAGACGACTCAGACAAGCCTCGTTATTGTGACTCACGACCGCCGGGTTGCTGCTCAGACAGAGCAGCTATTTGAGTTGTGTCACGGCCAACTGACAAACTTCCAGTAGATTTGGTTGACTGGCGGCGTTTCTTCCAATCGTGATTCACTTTCCAGCGCCACCATATACGAAGACTAAATAGTCCGAGTATTCCGGTACCGATGCCGATTAGAAGAGAACCCGTAAGTAACGGGAGCCAAATCAATGACAGCTGCTCTCGTATCCAGCTTTGAGTGACGCTGTCGGGGAGAGATAAAGGCTCCGCGCTCAGTACCCAGGCTCCCAGCGCATAGGCGATGGCGAAGTACGGCGGCATAGTGATTGGGTTCGTTAACCAGCAGAGCCCTACCGAGATGGGTACGTTGCACCTGAGTATCAGCGCACTAATTGCTGCGCCGACCATTTGAAAAGGCATGGGCATACAGGCCCAGAAAATCCCATTCAGAAAGGCGTAGCCGACTGTTTTTCTGTTTAAGTACCACAGATCGTTTGCGAATAATTTTTTGCCGAGGTAGCCCCAGCTGCGCATATGCTCGAGGCGCTGTGCGGAGGGCATAATTTTGGAAACTAATTTCTTCGGCATCTGCAAACGTTTATCAATTTTGAGCAGTGTTATACATTGATCATAGATTATTTCAATTAGTTTGACCTAAAGCGTGTTAAGACTTTGTGAATCAGAGATATTTTTTCGTAAAATGACGACAATTTTTCTCAGTAAGTCGCTACGCCGTCTCGCAAAGAAATAGTGCGGTCAATTGACAGCAGGGTCTCTGGCTGGTGACTAATGATAAGTGTCGTCCGATTAGCTTTTAAGTTCTCGAGGCCTTTGAGAACCTCTTCACGGCTCGCGTGGTCAAGCGCACTTGTCGGTTCATCGAGCAGCAAGATCGGCGCGTCTTTGATGAATGCACGAGCGATTGCAATGCGCTGCCTTTGACCGCCCGATAACCGACTTCCGAGGGGACCAATCTGGGTATCAAACCCATCTGGCAGTGCCTCAATGAACTCCAATGCGTTCGCTCGCCGCGCCGCTTTCCGCACCTCTGCATCTGACGCATCTGGCAACCCAAGTCGGATGTTCTCTGCGACGGATGCGTCAAATAGGTTCACTTGTTGCCCAACGAGCGAGAGCTGTCGTCGACGTTTGGCGAGGGGCCATTCTGCGAGAGATTCATCGTTAATACGAATTTCACCGTCATCGGGGTCTAGAAAACCTGCGATCAGTGCGATCAGAGATGATTTACCAGAGCCCGATGGACCGACAAGTGCAACACTTTCTCCGGGACGTACGTCGAATGAGACGGAGTTAAGTGCAAGACTCTCCGCGTCGGGATAGCTGAATGAGATACCGTTGATCGCGAGTGACGCTTCTGGAAGCGCCTCGTGACTTCTCGAGTGACCGCGTTGATTATCGAGAGTCTGATCAAAAATTTCATAAATTGATTCAGCGGCCGCAAGACCACGTTGAATAGTTGCATTGACTCCGGTGAGCCTTCGAACTGGATCAAAAATCATTCCCATCGCTGTGATGTAAGCAACAAACTCGCCTGGGCTTAGGAGATCTCGCGAACTCATTTGTGTCCCAATAAGAATCACAATACCGATCGTGATGGCGGCTAAAATCTGAACCAATGGAACGTTGAGTGATTGAATTTTTACGACGCGCATCTGCTCGTGACGCAAACGTTTGTTGATGTCGTCAAAACGTTCCTGTTGGTTATCGTGTCCACCAAAGATTTTGATGTCCTTTACCGCCAACAATGATTCTTCAATCAGCCCCGTGAGTCGACCCGTCCACGTCTGTAAATCTTGGTTCGAGCGACGCATCTTGACACTCGCTTTTTTGACTACAAATGAGACGACGGGGGCCGCTAACAGAAGGGCTACAGACATTTGCCAGGAGGTGTAAATGAGAAACCCAAGCAGGCCCAGGATCATCAGCGTGTCTTTAATGATGACCATCCACGCGGTCGATACTGCTTCGCCGACTTGGGCAACATCGTAGGTAATCCTGGACAAGAGTCGACCGCCTTCCTCAGAGTCGTGATCCTTCATCGGGAGATCGAGTTGAACGGCGAAGACCTCAGATCGGATATCAGCAACCGTTCGGTTGGCAACGTATTGGCTTGAGACCGACGCGACGTATTCTGAGATTCCTTTTAAAACGAACACGGCCACGATTAGGAGTGGAATTTGGATCAACGCATTCGGATCTCTATCGATCAGTGAATCGTCTATTAACGGCGCCATCAGGGCTGGCAACATTGGCTCCATAGCAGCTGTCGTGGCCATCGTAAGCATGGCTAAGACAGCAATTTTCCAGTACGGCAGCGCTTCTCGTATCAGGCGGCCATAGGTGCGCATATCACCTTTCATTCGCGTCTTACGATCCAGTCAATCCAAAAGTTTGCGAAACCACGTGGTTTAAACTCTTTTTCCAATGTTTCGCGATCATATTCTGAGTTTACCCACTCCAGAAAAGTAGGGCTGGTTTTGTTTCGGTGGGTCTCTTTGTACTGATCACGGTATCGTATATATGACTCAAAGAAATGATCCAAGATGCCGGTCTTGGCGCTCCTAAAGTGTCCGTATGTCCAGTGGAGTTGATCTTTGGCGTCGTCTATCGGCTGGCCTAGCCGGAAGTGACAGTACAAGACTGCAAAAATCCCAGCGCGGTCTGCGCCCGACTTGCAGTGCGCGAGGGCTGGAGTCTCAAACCCTTCAACTAATTCTTTCAGCAGATTGATTTGCTCTGCTGTTGGCAGGCCCCGAGAGTGCACTCGCGTATTTATGAGAGTGATACCTGCGTCTTCACAGGCCTTGGCTTCTAACTGATACCTGCCTTGTGTCGGGTTATAACCACGAAGATTGATGATAGTCTTCAGGCCGAGCTCCCGTCTGTAACGATGGATCTGTGCGACGCTCGGTTGATTGCTTCGGTACAACGGGCCAGGAAGGCAGAAACGGTTGGAATAGAGCGATCTCAGGAAGCCGTGGTCCACGAGCCACAAATCCAGATTTGCTTTGATTAATTTCCACAAACTGAGTGGTGTGGATGGTGGCGCTTTACCCCAACCTTCAATAGACACGGATCATCCTTTTACTTTGAAGTAGCGCGGAGCATACTCAATTCATAAGTATCCTGCACAGAATAGGAGGGAATTAGTGCATGAGATTCCGCTTCGAGAGTTTTAAGGGCCTCCACGGGTGGCCTCAGCGCTGGTTGAAACCTGCGACAGCGTTGAGTCGCTCATTGAGACCGATAGTCGCCTCCTGGATGCACAGAAAGCGCAGAAAAATCGAGAACGCACCGAGGGTCTCTAGTGAGGTTCCTGTCGTTTGCGTCGGAAATATTATTGTTGGCGGCTCCGGAAAATCACCCTTGGTGGTTAGCCTCGCTCTACGACTTGAGGAAGCAGGGTTCAGGCCCGGAATTGTAAGTCGTGGCTATGGTGGACATGTGAAAAATCTACCTGTAGAGGTCTCTGAGACGAGCCACCCACAGAACGTCGGAGACGAACCGTTGATGCTAAAAAAGCGAACGGGTTGTCCAGTGATTGTTTGTCGGGATCGACTGAAGGCTGTCGAACGGCTGCTATTCCATCATCCGGTCAATGTCGTTTTATCAGATGACGGATTGCAGAATACACGCATGTGGCGGGACTTTTCGGTCTGTGTTTTTAGCAAATATCAGGGTATTGGTAATGGCCTCGAGATGCCGTTTGGTCCTCTGAGGGAGCCCTTATCTGTGCTTGAACAGATGGATGCAATCATTGTCCGGGAGACAGAGTATCCAAAAGAAATGTTGATCGAAATGGGTATAGAAACAAATACGCCTGTGTTTGGCTCTATTGGTGAGATGGCTTATGCCTATTGCTCAGATTCACCCGATCAGCATTATTCAATCAGCGATCTTGTTCATCATGGTGATTTTGATGCTGTGTCTGGCATTGCAACACCGAGCCGCTTTTTTGAGGGTCTGGAACAGGTCGGGTTATCGATAGAAAAATACGCATTCCCAGATCATCATGCATTTACCGCATCTGACGTATCTGGGCTGAACCGAGTGATAACGACTGAGAAAGATGCTGTGAAATTGGTACACTTGCTCACGAAACCATTCTGGGTGGTCGGGCTTCAAAGCCGCCAACCAGAATTCGAAAGTTGGCTCATCGATCGTCTGAAAGAGTGGAGAAGAGTATGAGTTTGGCGCCTCAGCTAAAGAATTTTTTGGTCTGCCCCCTGTGTAAGGGAGACGTTGAGATCCGCGAGGGTGATCAGGAGATTTGGTGTCGCGCCGATGGCCTTGCCTTTCCCATCCGTGACGATATTCCGGTGATGCTCGCCGACGAGGCGCGGACACTGACTGGTGACGAGCGGACTGACCGTTAATGAGTTTTATTGCGGTGATCCCCGCTCGCTTCGGATCGACGCGCCTCCAGGGCAAACCGCTTCTGGATATTGGTGGTCAACCCATGATTCAGCACGTCTACACCCGAGCTCATTCGTCTCGCGCCGAGCGGGTCCTTGTGGCGACAGACGACCAGCGGATTTATGACGCCGTCACGGGTTTTGGTGGTGAGTGTTTGATGACCGCACCGGATCATCCAACCGGAACCGATCGCTTGGCTGAAGTGGTAGATATTTTGGAGTTGGATGCCAAGGCGATTATTGTCAATGTCCAGGGGGACGAGCCATTAATACCAGCGTCTGCGATCCATCAGGTCGCAGACATGTTGATTGCGCATCCGGAGGCATCGATCGCGACCCTATGTGAGCCGATCCATGACTTATCGGATATCCAAAACCCTCATCAAGTGAAGGTTGTGAAGAGTCAGTCGGGTCGGGCGCTATATTTCTCGCGAGTTAGTATTCCAGCGTATTCAAAGCCCAATCCTGGTATGCATTATCGGCACATAGGACTTTACGCCTATCGCGCAGATTTTCTCCGTGATTTCCGAACTTGGGAGCCTACACCACTCGAGCAGTTTGAGCGCTTAGAACAGCTGCGGGCCCTAGAACATGATCGTCTGATCCAAGTTGATGTGGCGTTAGATTTGATCCCGCCGGGCGTGGACACCGAACATGATCTAGATGTCGTTCGAAAATATTTGGAGAGTCCAAGTGTTTGATTTAACACAGTTAACGACATTGAAGCTGCCATTTTACGCTGCCTCAGTTCTCAAGCTCTCATCGATTGATAATGTCTGCGTATCCATGCCAGAGCTCGGAACCGCTCCCCGGCTAATCTTAGGTGGTGGGAGTAATCTTGTCGTTTTGGAACCAGAGTTCGATGGTGTTGTTTTAAGACCCGAAATCAAATTTTTTGAAGTAAAAGAAATTGGAACTGACATATTCCTTGAGGTCGGGGCGGGCCATCAGTGGCATGAGACCGTGATGCAGTCTCTAGAGCACGGATGGTTTGGCCTTGAGAATCTGGCATTAATACCAGGCTGGATGGGTGCTGCCCCGGTCCAGAATATCGGTGCTTATGGTGTCGAGCTCAAGGATCACTGCCATCGCGTTAAACTTTATGACTTCGCAGAGCAGGCAGTCATTGAACTCGATGCATCAGAGCTTAATTTTGGATATCGCCACTCGGTCTTGAAGGAGACACCAGAACGTTTTCTAGTGTTAACGGTTACCTTAAGGCTTTCAACAGAACCTAATCCACGGATCGGGTATGGTGCGGTTGCAGAGGAAATAGATAGGAAAGGCCTCAGTCCGTCTAATCCACGTGATATCGCGAAAGCTGTTATGTCAATACGACAATCAAAGTTACCGGACCCGTCAGTCGTTCCAAACGTTGGATCATTTTTTAAGAACCCAATGGTTGGTAAGGAGATCGCGGAACGACTGAAAGCAAACTTTCCGCAAATGCCAACGTATCCAGCCGGATCCCAAACAAAATTGGCTGCTGCTTGGTTAATCGATCACCTGGGTCTCAAGGGTTACAAGGTTGGCGGCTTCTCCGTGCATGATCGGCAGGCGTTGGTTTTAACTAATGACGGGACTGGGAATGCTGATGATTTGAGAGAAATCGTGGCTTTGATTCGTTCATCGATCAAAGCCACTTTTGGCTTGAGTTTGGCGGTTGAGCCAACCCGTTTGGGCGAACTCAAGTTAACCTGACTTACCTTATTCCGGCTGGTTGAATATCTTGGCAGAAGGATCTGCCACTTCCGCATCGGTTTCCACCTTACGAGGGCGCCCGCGTCCACGACCGCGCTTCGGTTTCTCTGATGTTTCCGTTGCTGCCGGGGAGCCGGTTTCCGCTCCGTCATCAAGCAATTGTGTTTTAAGATCAGAGGCTGATGGCGCAGAAGTATTCTCAACCGTTGCCTCCGGTGCTCTACGACGGCCACGACCGCGACTACGTTTTTGTTTATCCGCGTCACCTTCGATTGCTTCATCAGGAGATTTCTCAGGTGCTGGCTCTTCGGGGATAGCCCCTGATGTTAATTCTGGAGTCTCCTCTAGAGGTACTTCATCAGCCTTCGCCTTTGGTTTACGACCGCGACGAGCCGGCTTCTTCTTCGACTCTTCAGCGGCTTCGCTTATCTCTGTCGCTGGTGTACTTTCCTGCTGTTCCTCAACCACAGTGTCGACTGGCGCTGTTACTGCAACTTCAACTTCAACTTCAATTAAATTGTCCCCCACAGCTGCTTCGGATTTACGAGGACGACCTCTACCAAGACGAGTGGGTCGCGGTTTGTCTTCGGTTGGTGCGTCCGCAGGTTTCGGTTCCATTGTTGGACCACTCTGCGGAGCCGTGCTTTCTGTAGTTACTTTGCTAGGTGCTGTCACGTTTTCGGGAGATATCGCTTTAGGTGTCTCATTTGACCCACTGGCCTGGCGAGATCCATGACGTCCACGACGGGGGCGCTTTGGTTTCTCAGACTCGGACATGAGACCCTCGTTCAACACTGGTGCATCATCAATTGTTGTCTCACCCGACGTGGTTGTATGCGTCTCGAGCCTAGCTTCATGGCTCGCAATCGCATTCTCACCGCGCTGTTTTCTCTCGGCGCGCTTAGGACGCGGCGCGAGGTCTTCCTCGTGCGCTTTTAACTCGGCCTCCTGTTCTTGGGAGACCTGTGTTTGAGGTGTTTGAACCTCGGCCTTCATTATCTCAGGATTATCTGCGCGGTTTTTGCTTCGCCGCCGCCGCCGGCGCCGCCCACCTTGTTCTCCATCTGCTGTGCGCTCGGTTTCCTGTATTCTAGGTCCTCGATTATTCGGTGACTGTTGGTTCTGACTTCTTTTAGGGCGGTCAAGACGTGCCCGATCGCCACGGGAGCGATTCTGACTCGGGCGGTTATTTGTCTGCGGTTCCTCAGCGTCACCAAATAGGAATCCAACTACGCGAGTTATCAGAGATTGTTGAGGCTTACTTTGGCGCCGTCGCTGGCTATCTGGACGCTTCTTCCGGCCGATCCCTTCGTCCTGATCATCATATGTATTGACTGCGCTTTCTGGCGTGCGCTCTGGAGCTGGTGTTTTTGGCTTGATGTCGGTAACCAGCGCTTGTTCACGCATTTCGGCTTGTCTTGCTCTCACGACCTCCGGTTCGGGTGCCGGAGTTGATGCTTGGACATCGATAGAAAGTTCGAGGCTAGCTACTTGTGGGTCGTCATCACGAAGGCGCTCCAGATCATAGTTTGGTGTTTCCATATTTGGATTTGGAATGATCAGTACCCGCACATTGTGGCGACGTTGGATGGATTCAAGCTGCTGACGTTTTTCATTCAGTAGGAAAGTGCCCACTGGTACGGGAACTTGAACGCGTACCTCGCCTGTGCGTTCTTTGACTGTTTCGTCTTCCAATAATCGAAGGATTTGAAGAGCAAGAGATTGCACATCACGAATGCTGCCTTGGCCGTGGCAACGCGGGCACACTACGCCGCTTGTTTCACCCAGTGACGGGCGGAGACGCTGGCGGCTCATCTCCAGCAGACCAAAGCGTGAAATACGTCCGATTTGGACCCGCGCACGGTCAGATTTCAAAGCCTCCTTGAGGCGGTTTTCGACAGCTTTTTGGTTTTTGTTGGCCGACATATCTATGAAATCGATGACGATCAAGCCAC
>MDTB01056481.1_pt1 | contig 11964 bp, 11 predicted proteins | sample 811161 | NCBI WGS metagenome assembly MDTB01 (sample SAMN05326650, study PRJNA326480) | marine metagenome | isolation source: seawater | place: Mediterranean Sea | collected 2009 | reverse complement strand
TCTCTTCCTTTTAATTCATTAAATAATTTTATCTTTTTATATGATTGATAATCGGCATTTATTGATCTTGGATGCTTCAATACTCCTATCGGAAAATTTGAATTTTGAACTATTTTATTTTGACGACTAAGTTGTTTATACATCTCCTCATAACCTCCAAAAAAATGATTTAATAGTTGGTTCGGTTTTAAAAACTCAGTTAGCAAAACTTGTTTAATTTTATCAAAAGATTTATCATAATGAGGAAATCTGTTTTGTCTTATATTTTTAGCCCCAAACCCCCAAAAATAATAGTCGTTCGAAATTGAATACTCAAATTCGCCAAACCTGTCTTTTTTTAATTCACCATATTGTCCACCATGTTGAAAACCAATAAACTTTAATTCTTGTTTAACAAATAGCAAATGACAGAATTCATCTTTACACAAGTTGTCTGGTGCTCCATAAAATACATTAGGGATATTTTTTTCTATAATTGGATAAATAAAAAACATATCCGAAATGGTTAATTTAAATTGATTGAATTTTTTTCTATCAAAATAATTAATGATTTTAGATAAAAACTCATCCTTAAAATCATAATTAACCGACCAATTAATCCGCTTTAATTTTTCCCTTGTAATTAAATAATAATATTTATCTATTTTTTTTCGATACCCACCCATCAATACGCCATATGGGATTGGTATTAATGAAAACAGATATTTCAGGGTATCTTTAATGCGACTGGACGTGGAGGTTTTTTTTATATAAGACTTTGGGAAATTAAAATCATCCTTTGATAGAGCAACTTGCAAATTTAAGCAATTAGTTGGAAGTTCCATTTGATTTGACTCTGCCATGAAATAAATATCTAGCCAAAAATCTAAAAGAACGCGTAATTTTTTTTTATTCGGATAACTGCGCTCCTCCAATAAGTCTGAATATACATCAAGTATTTTCTTTTTTTTTCTAACTACCAAGGCAATGAAAAACTATTTAATTATATTTTGAAATTGCAATTGAGATTCATTGTAAGGACCTAAAGGATCTTCTATCAATTCAAACATAGAAATATCCTCTTTTTTGAAATGCTTATAATCCCAATTGCGTTGAAAATTATTTTTATGAAACCGAGCATTATTAGTTTGACCGTCAATTAATATTAGCGTTCCAGGTAATAGCAGCGGCTCCATAAATAAAAGATCAGAAGTGATAATTGTTCGATCTTGATGGTCCATACTAAGACCATTAACTTCACCTTTTATGCTCCTAAAGCTCGGACCATCAGAGTATATAAAGTCTGGACAAATATTAGGAATCTCTTTTATTCGTCCACAGACACGATCATTAAACGTAGTTAAATAAGCAGATGTAGTGAAAAATTTTACATGGTTTTTTACATATAATGGCAAATTTTCTTTTGTTAAATCAATATATTTTTTTTCTGTATCAACTGTATAAAGGGTAAATGGATCTACTCTTCTTAAGGTGTTTTTTATTTCTTGGTAATAATCTGAATGATTCTTTTGTAAAGCATCAGCCATTACCATGGTTGACCAACCCACGCCCAACTCTAAAACCGTCAAGACCTTTCTTGAGCGTATTATATAGTGGAGTCTTATCAAATCATCGCAATCTGGAGCAAAAGGGTCTTTACCATCAATATCAAAAACATAGCCTGGCTCATATAAATCTATTTTATCATATTCATAACCTAATAATTCATCAAGTTTGTTCTCATAATAATAATCAGTATAATTAAAATCGAATGAAATCATAGGCTACATCTCCATTATTTTATTTATTTTGAATAAGTTTAATGCACATCGTTTTTTTAAAATATATTTTTTTAATGAGAAAAATTAATTATCTACAACACACAAAGAAATCTGATCCAATATCAATATGAAAAAATTATAAATTATTACAATATGGAATTAATCAAATATCCCTTAAAAATTATTTGTTGAGTGAGGAATTATTTTAAAAGAAATTCAGATATGATGGATTTCTCTTCCATATACCAACGCGTTTCATGTACAAATTTAATTTTATTAATTTTTTCAGAAAAAATAAAATCATCAGAATGTTTATTAATAAATTGTCTTAATTCATCAAAATTTTTTTTACCAATAGGTTCTAAAATTCTACCAAGTGGGATATGAGCCCAACCTGATTGTCTGTTGGGCAAAAATGGAATTTTATTTTTCAAATGCTTACGAATCTTAAAAATTATTCCCTCATCATCAAATCCCTTTGCGATTACACACCCATCTCGGTTAATCTGAATACCTTCAACTATAAGTTTAAAATGTGGACTTTGCAATGCTGAAAGTTCATTTAAAATAATTTGAGATTGCGATTTATCCCATTTTTCATCTGGCCATTTAAATACACAATATTCGACACCAAAATTTTTAGGAATTACCCAATAATGAAGTTTGTCAGTTATGATATCAGATATATACTTTTGAAAATTCATAAGCTTATCGCAAAGTTTTTCACTGAATGACAAACCAGATAATAATGCATACACCTCAAGATTTTTTGGTTTAGGCTTTTGAAGTTTTAAACTTTTCTTAGTGAATAAATTTATTGATGTATCAAGATTTGATTGAATAAAATCTGAATTCAACCATGTTTCATTCCCTACTTTCGAATATGAGTTTTTTAAATATCTGAAATGTTCATTATTCATATTTAGCGTATAATCCACTTTATTAGCTTTTCGGTAATAGATCATTAATTTCTAACATATTATAAACTTCAGCATCTCCTAATAGGTTCTCATCAGATCGTAGCGGCTTTTCGAGGCGGGATAATTTAATATATTCTCTATTATAATATTCCTGAGTTGAGTCTGGCATCATATCAATCGTGTCAGGTAGAATGATATAATAATTATTTTTTTTAACAGTTCTTTTTGCTTCAACTTCTGTTACTAACTCTTCATATGCTTTTTCACCAGGTTTACTTCCAATGACTTCGTAATCAAATTTTTTCCCACTGCTTACAGCTTTTGCTAAACTCATTATATTACAAGAACCCATGTTTTTTACATATATTTCACCGCCACTCATATTTTCTGCTGCATATAAACATAAATCGATTGCCTGCGCAAGTGAAATAAAAAACCGAGACATATCTTCGGAAGTAATTGTTAAAGGAATATTATTATCGATCTGTTGCTTAAAAATATGTAATACAGAACCATTTGTGTTCAAAACATTCCCAAATCTTACGCTAGAAAAACGAGTGCCATTTACCCCCATATAGTGATTTGCAGAGGTCATCAATCTCTCGCCAAGTAATTTCGTTGCACCCATAGTACTACTTGGATTAACAGCTTTATCACTACTGGTAAAAACTACACTACCAACATTATTTTTGATGGAGGCGTTTATAATATTATTCACACCAATAATATTTGTTTGCATTGCTTCAAATGGATTGTATTCGGATAAATAAACATGCTTTAAAGCAGCGCAATGAAAAACTATATCAACACCCTCAAAAGCTCTATCCAGTCTTTCTTTATCTCTAATTGATCCAATAAACATTTTTAAGTTTGAATTAAACTTATTTCCATATTTTTGATCAAGTTTGAATAGGCCATCTTCATTTTGGTCAAAAGCACAAACTGTATGCCCTTTGGCTAGGAGTCTTTCAACAATGCTGGATCCTATAGAACCACATGCGCCAGTTACAAGGATTCTAGATTTATCTTTTGACATTTTGTTTCCCATTATTATTTATTGTAAATCTTTCCAACTAATCCCTTCTCCTTGAACAATGTCACGTTTTAATTTCTTACCAATTACTTCTTCTATCTGATATGGAGGGATTCCCTCTGATGGTCGAGGTCTTAAATTATTTAAGTCTTTTCTTTCTACTATATCACCTTTAAAAAGAGTTTTTGCCGCACAAATACTTCTTTGTTGCAATATAATTGTTTCTCTTTCATTTTCTTCAACTTTTTTCTGTCCATCTCCCAATGAATTTTGTAATTCTCGCGTTCTTTCTACCATTTCGCGAAATGATACTGGGGTCATTGAAAAAGGATGATCTGGACCTGGTCGATCTACTGAATCAGTAAAGTGTTTTTCAATTACTCTAGCTCCTAATGCTACAGCACCTAAAACTGTGACATAACCAGGCATATGATCACTTAGTCCAGTTATGATCCCGGGATATAAATCCTGAAATTGTGACAAAACATTTAGCTGTATACAATTATAGTTATCAAAATTTGCAGTATAATTTGTGTTGCATTGAAAAAGAATTAGATCTGAGGAGATACGCAAAAAAGCATCTACCGCTCGTTTAACATCTTTCAGATCTGATGCCCCTGTAGCTAGTAGGGTAGGCTTCTTTTTAGATGCAATATATTCAATAATTTCAATCCATGTTATATCTCCTGAACCAATTTTATATGCTGGAACATATTGATCTACAAAATCACATAGCTGAAAAGAATATGGGCTTGTAAAAAAAGATATTTCTGCTTTTTTACAAGTTTCCATAAGTGTTTTAGTCCACTCTTGATTAAGAGAAGCATCTTTATATGTTTCATAAACAGATTTTTCCCAATAAGCTTGATGAGATTTGCTCCCTCCAAGCTTTTTGAAACCAAAGTCACTGACCAATGAGTCTGCAGTATAATGTTGAAATTTTGCTGCATCAGCACCGGCTTCTTTAGCCAAGTATATTAAATCCTTGGCACGATCTAAATCTTGATCAAAATTAGACCCTATTTCCGCTATAAAGTATGTAGGGTCTTCTTTACTTATTCTCTTTCCATCAATAAAAATATCTGCTGATGGTTTCAAAATATTTGTCATTTTTTCCTCCATTTTCTGAACTTATTTTGACAGAGTTTTTGCCTTTATAAAATTGCTATAAAATTAAGATAAAATCTTAACACTTAATATTTTTTAGGTTTTGCAACAGTAATTTCATATATCATCTGTCTAAGTATTTCATCATTTCTAACAAGTTTTGTAATGTTTTTTGCATTTGGCTTACTGATCCTTTTTAAAATAAACTTTGCAACAGAAAAATCTTCATGATAATCTATTGTAAATCTCAATTCAGGATTAATATAACTAGGCATTCGAAGTTTTTTTATTTTAAAATCTTTAGGATTTGAATGGATATAATATGTTACATGTTCTTTCGTTCGTGGATCATGCGATCCTAACTGGTATGCTTTTTCAAGGGCTCTTCTAGTAACAGCCTCTACAAAAAATCCGACAGGCATTACAATGGCATTTTGACCAGACTCTGTGTAGTATGAACAATAATCGTCATCGGATTCAATTGCTGAGATTTGATCTTCCATTAGTTTGCTATCGATAAATGGATTATCACTACATATACGCAAAAATCTATCTGTTTGAAATTTCCTGCAGGACCCTATAAATCTCTTTATAACATTTTTCTCAGATCCGCGAAAACAAAGCAACCCTTTCTTATTGCAAAATTCTTCAATTCTGTCATCCACAGAATTAATGGTTGTTGCTACTATAATTTTATTTATGGATGATACCTCTTTTATTCTGTCAATGCAATGATCTAATATTGTCCTCCCATTAATTTTCAGCAAAACTTTCCCAGGTAGTCTAGTTGAACCTAATCTAGCTTGTATTATTGCATCTATAGTGTTAGCCAATAGTTATATTACCTATATCATTGTAAAACCACCATCGACTGGTATAACCGTCCCAGTAATGTAAGATGATGCTGAAGATGCCAAAAAAACAGCAACCCCTTTCATATCATTGTGGTATCCCATTCTATTCATCGGAACTTTTTGAATATATTTTTCGATAAAAGACTTATCTTGATTGTTAAACATCCCACCAGGCGCAATACAATTCACTCTAACATTACTATTCGCAAAATATGAAGCTAAATACTTTGAGAACATGATCATCCCTCCTTTTGTATACGGATAATCTGGCTCTGTATTAATATTCGTCCCTTCATAAATAGACTTGTCTGGTGCGACTAATCCGTAGATTGAGGCGATATTTATTATACTACCTCCTCCCTCTGCTGCCATTGTTTTCGCAAAAGCTCTACAAGTCAGGAAAAGTCCTCTAGCATTTACTTCCATAGATCTATCCCATTGAAGCACATCATCATCAATAAACTTTTTCATTGGTCTTTCAACTCCACAATTAATTAGGATATCAGGTGTTTTGAAGTTTTTCTTGATATTTTTTATCAGTTGATTTACATCAAACTCATTAGATTGATCTAATGACTCACCAGCAACATCAAGACCTCTTTTTTTTAAGCTAACTATTTCTTTATCTTCATCCTTGGTAGAGGGCGAAACAACAAATACTTTTGCTCCTGCTTCTGCAAGCGCTTCAGACATTGGAAGCCCTATTTTACCTTTACCTCCTATGACAACCGCACAATGATCTTCAAGTGAAAAGAGTTTTTCGATGTGAGTTTTGGTTTTTGACACTATAATTAAACCTAGTTAATAGTTAAAGTTAATTTTTTATGTAAAATAATTATCAAGTTGTTTTTTGTTTATTTTTAAAACTTTCAGTTTGTTTCTCATCCAAATGCACAGGACCATAAGAGCAAGGTTCCCCCCATAAGTTATCCTTCCACCACTCATTATTTTCTATCCACCAAACTCTTGGGTCTCTAAATGTATCTGCCGTATTCCAAAATTCATCCTCACTCATTTCTACATAATCAAGCCAATAATATAGATCACTAGGAATAACAGCATCATACTCCCGGACCTTTTCAATGCCTTCTTCACGACTCATATAGCCTGTTCGAATATCTTTAGAAGCGTGATCAGAGCAACGACCATAACCAAATTTTATGAATTTCATAAAATCATGTGACCCATTTTCATAACGATCGTCTAAATTAGAGAATCTCCTATATGTTCTCTCAAAAGGTTTTTTAGATTCTCTCCAACCATATTGATCTTTAACTAACTTAAAATGCGCATTGGGATCCCACTTAAAAAAATTACCGATGTATAGCCCTCTTACTCCAACTCTAAGGATATCTTCATCTGAAGGATATTTTGACCATAACATATCTTTTTCAGATAAATCATCCTTAGGATCATTAATCAAATCATACCATTCATAACCCCTTAGTGCATGCTCATGTCGAACTCTCGCGCTAAATTCCACAAAATCATGTGCATCAAACATTCCCGAAATATCCCAAAAAATTTCCCCCCAAATAACTAAAGGGATATTAAAATTAACTGCAACTTGAATTGGGGCGGACATGATTCCACAATGATTTTGCCAATTCATATCTCCCATTCTTTTGAAGCCTATTCTGTTTAATTTTTTTAGCACCTCTGCACTAGGACCCCAAACAATATGGTCTGCATTAAAAACTTGACGCATATTATCTCGGTTATAATCACCCTCCGGTAAATAATTATTTCCATGGTAGGTAACCAATAGCGGTTTTAGTCCAAGCTCCTTAGTAACAATGTGAGCCTGGTAATAACTATCTTTACCACCACTTACAGGGATAATACAGTCATAATTAGAATTATTTTTTGAAAGGCTAGATCTTATTAATTCTTCTAACTTTTTTCTTCTATCTATCCATTCCTTTTTTGTAATACTTTCATAACTATCAAAGGTTTCACAACTACTGCATACACCATCATCCGGTATATCAAGGTTAGCAGCTACAAATGGATAAACACATTTTTTGCAATATCTCATTTTTATCATAATAATTCCTATATGGTCATAAGATCCGGCTGTCGAACATTTTGTCCTGTTTCAAACAAGTATTTTTTTGCTAAAAAAACACTTTGATCAGAATAATGGAAAATATTTGCAGCTGCAACGGCATCTACATTAGTTTTATCAAATGCTTCTTCAAAATGAGGCCACTCTCCAACACCACCCATCCCAATTACTGGAATAGAAACACTATTACATACTTTTTTAAGCAAATCAATATCATAACCACATCGCATTCCATCTCTATCGATAGAATTGACAAGAATTTCACCAGCACCTAAATCTTCAACAATTTTAGAGTAATATTCAATTTTCATTTTTGTTCTTATTTCACCCCCACTTCTATAAACGATATGTTCATTATTTTCCTTTTGTACATCAATTGAAATAACAATACATTGCGATCCAAATTCTTTAGCGGCCGAATTAATAAACTCACTATTTTCAATAGCTATTGTGTTTATAGTAATTTTATCTGCTCCGGACATTAGCCTACTTTCAATATCATTCAATGTCTTAATCTTTCCACCAACAGTTATTGGCATAAACGTTACTTTTGAAACATCTTCAATAATTTCTAAGAATGATTGCCTGTTTTCATATCCTTGATCATTTCGACGAATATCATATAAATCATCCTTAGATATATCAATATAGATTAGTTCATCTGAAGCCCACTCACTCATTCTTTTTACCGCAGTAATCGGGTTTCCCAAATTTTGGTGCCTTTTGAATCCTTTACTTTGGACTAGCCAGCCATTTTTCAAAAGAAGAACTGGAATTAATCTATTCTTTTTCATAAAAGACTACAAAAGTTTTTTAGTAGCTTTTGACCCGCTTTTTGACTTTTCTCGGGGTGAAATTGCACACCAAAAATATTTTTTTTAGCTATGGCAGAGCAAAAAGAATTTTCGTAAGTAGTAGTAGTTAATATATTTGATGAATTGGTATCAACAGCGAAGCTATGAACAAAATAAAATGATGATAAATTTTTTATCCCATCCAGAATTAATGATTCACTTTTTATTTCTATATCATTCCAGCCTATGTGGGGAAGTGGACTTTTTTCTACTTCTAGCTTTTTCACTTCACCCTTGAACCAACCTAGTCCACTATTTTCTCCATCTTCAAAACCTTTTTCCATTAAAACTTGCATCCCAACACAGATCCCAAGGAAAGGCTTTTCAAAGACCATGATTTCTTTGTACAAAGTATCAAGGGAAATCTTTTTTTTTATTTTTTCCATGGAGGCCTTGAATGAGCCAACACCAGGCAAAACAATGTGACTAGATTCATTAATTTCAGATTTACTATTCGATATTTTCGCTTCATAACCCAAGTACGTCAAAATATTAAAAACTGACTTTACATTTCCAGATCCATAATCCAAAATACATACTTTTACTTTTTTAGAAGGCACTTAGCTACTGTTTCCTAATTAATAATGAGTCTTAACTTTTTTGCAAAATAAATTAATGATGTCCCCAAGAGGCATTTTTAGATAATAATCGATACTGCCATTGAGTCTGCCACCGGATTCTTCCTTTATTTTTTTTGTAAATAAAAAATTAAAAAGAAAATCATGAATCATGTTAGTCAAAACAAAACCATTTTGTTTTAAATGTATTTTTGCTCTTGGATACCATTTTTCATATCTGATTTTTGATAACTCAAAGTCAGCCCCAATTACTTTTATAGTGTTTACGTCATAGTGATTAAATATGATAGATAAAGTTCTTTGCAAACCCATAGGCGAGGCGTTTAAATATTTAGGGAAAATTTTAAATGCAGCATTATTCTCAAGTTTTAGCCCCAATTTATTTGGCGAAAAAAACTGAATAGCTTTTTTATCTTTTCCCCATTCAAATGTTAAATTACCAAAATCTTTTAATGACCACATATTATTAAGCACTATAATTAATTTTTCGTCGGGAATATCAATATCTAAATTAATTAACGGTTTATTAAAAATTATGTAATCATATTCATTATGATCTATTTGATCCCATTTCGAAACAGGACCACAATATAAAAAATTTAAAGTCCTAGGTTTTGAGCGCCTTATAATCTTTTTGTTATTTTTTCTATTGCCAAGGTATTTTTTTATGTAACCTTTTAATGGAATACACTTCAAAACTTCTCCATGATCTAGGATATCTAAATAGTTAGAAGCCATAGATATTAGGTTGTTATCTATGGCTTTTTTTTCAAATCTAACAGCATGTTCAATTTTATATTTATATGCTAACTTTAAATTTCCTTTTTTGAAATTGCTCTTAAACCCGTAATTAAAACTTTTATTTGTAAATCTGTCATTACCAATTAAAAATCTGAATAAATCGTAGGTATAAAGGGCGACCTTCCCATCTGAAAGCTTTTCAAAGGTTTTTATTGATCTGGATCGCAAATTTGGAAACATATTTTAAGTTTATCATTATTCAAACTACTTAGAGTTAACAAGATCAAATAATACTTTATTAGATTGGATTGATTTTTCATACATATTTTTTGAAAGACTGTTATTTCCTTGAGCACAAGATAGAAAATACTTTAATGATTTAATCAATGAGTCGTCATAATAATCCTTTGAATTATTATATTTTTTTAAGGTCTCTGAACTAGGAACTGCAAAAAGGCCATTTTCATCAAATGTCTCTCTTGGTCCACTAACAGTGACTGTCCCATTTGATAACTCAACTATACCATTTTCATAAATAACTATAACTTTATTTTCAAATGGGGCCGCATAAGAAAGTAAAATATCTGAAAAACAATTTTCTAAATTTAGGGTCATCTTACAAGTATCCGGAAGTTCTGATGATACAATTGATAAATAATCTAGATCTATATCAGTTATAGGGCCAAATATATAAGATAAAAAGTCAACATAGTGAATCCCAAGATTACCTATAATGCTCGATAAAAGATTATTATTATTAAATCTCCAATTTTTTTGAAAAGAATCTTTAAAAGCTATTCCATGCGTTGAAATACAATTGATGTAAATAGGAGCGCCTAATTCATCATTTCTATTATATGCTTCCAATTGGTTTGCCAAAAAAGAAAACCTATAATTGAAGTTAAAATATAACTTTTCCCTGTAATCTTTAATTTTGTTTAATTCTTCATAATTTGATACAGGAGGCTTTTCGCAAAAAATATACTTGTCAAACCTTGTAAGTCTATCGATCCAATTCATATGTGTTTCATTTGGGCTACATATAAAAAACACATCTGAGTCTTCAATGTCACTATCTGAATCTGAATGATGATTAAAGTAGATAATATTATCATACCCCATTCCGCCTAATAATTTTCCTAATCGAATAGCATGATTTTTATATCCGATTATAGATAGTTTCATGACATGATACACCTTTTGCAAGGTTCTATTTCAGCTCTTTTGCTCTTAAGATGAATATCTCTTAAAAATTTGTAATAATCTGAATTCCAAATATCACTAATATCTTTATCATAAGCGTTCCATTTGCTTAAAATTGATTTATAGTCATAGTCACATGGGTTTACTTTACCATCCCACCAAACAAACATTCTTCTCCACAATTCAGTACATGGAGTTTCTATTCCGCTTAATTCATTTTCATATGAACTCTCCCAAGGTATATAGTTAGTAAAAGCAACCATATCAGCGTAAGAAGCCCATTTATCTACCATTAATTCTACATCTTGGGCCTCATTAACTTTTACACCTGATATCCTTGTTACTAATCTTGAATTTGGGTATTCTTTTTCTCGAATCTCATTAAATCGTTTTACATTTTTCAGAGTCCTTTCAAATTTTCCATTTACTCTCAATTTTTCATATAATTCTTTATCTGCCGCATCAATTGAAAATGCCATAGTTTGAACATCGTTTGATAAAATTGTATGAATCATTTTATCTGTGAATAGCGATGCATTACTATTAATCTTAATTGCTAAAAATTTGCCATTCATGTATTCCAACATTTCACCGATTTGCTTATGCAAGGTAGGCTCTCCCCTTGAAGCTAAAGTGATTGCTTCAACATTACCCTCAAGTTGATCAATTACTTTTTTGAAAAGTTCTAATTCCATGTAGCCCATATATCCAGAATCTTTTTTACTAAAAGTTCTATCTGCCTGGTAACAAAATACACACTTGAAATTGCAAACAGACACTGGTTCAATTTGGACACAAGGTGGATACTCATCATTTATTTTTAGTAATGGGTACAAATTATATTTA
>MDTB01099090.1_pt1 | contig 11965 bp, 9 predicted proteins | sample 811161 | NCBI WGS metagenome assembly MDTB01 (sample SAMN05326650, study PRJNA326480) | marine metagenome | isolation source: seawater | place: Mediterranean Sea | collected 2009 | reverse complement strand
CCGCCATCGCAAAACCCTGACCGCATTATCAATCAAAGACACGATTATTATTGGTTTAGCTCAGGCCATGGCGTTAATACCCGGAACCTCACGCTCTGGCATTACGATGACCGCAGCATTGATGCTGGGTTTTGATCGAGAAAGCGCGGCTCGTTTTTCCTTTTTATTATCGATTCCGGTAATTCTTGGCGCCGGGACATTAGCCACTATTGAACTTATTGCGTCGGGCCAGACTGTCGATTGGTTAGCTTTGCTGTATGGGGCGGGCTTTTCTTTTGTTAGTGCATATTTGTGTATCTATTTGTTCCTGAGCTTTATATCCCGAATTGGCATGCTGCCATTTGTACTTTACCGGCTGACGTTGGGCTCAGTGCTGTTGTGGTTCGTATTTGCCTGATACAGTATAAATTCTTGTTTATTCATTTTGCAAAAGGAGCTTAGCTGTGTCTGAGACCATTTTTACCAAAATTATCAATGGCGAAATTTCTGCTGATATTGTGTATGAAGACGAATTATGTCTGGCGTTTAACGACATCAATCCGCAGGCGCCGGTACATTTTCTGGTGATTCCCAAAAAGCCGGTTGCGACCATCAACGATATCACCGAGGCTGATCGGGAAGTGGTAGGGCATTTGACTTTTGTGGCAGCCAAAGTCGCTAAGGAAATGGGTATTGACCATGAAGGTTACCGGACGGTAATGAACTGTAACGAATTTGGCGGACAAAGTGTCTATCACATTCATCTGCATGTTTTAGGTGGCAAACTGCTAGGCTGGCCGCCCTACACCGACAAGCCAAAAAACTTAGAATAAGTGTTATGAAACACAATGCAGCGGTGGACTGAAGGCGCTTTTTATCAGGCCGACCAGACATAAACCAATGCCAATATAACTCAGGTTGCGTTGTGTTTTTCGGCGAGCGGGCACAGATAAACCGGCCCGGGATAAACAATGGTAGCGGTAAACTTTTACCAGTAATGAGTTTGCCGAGGCCTTTTCAGGCAAAACAGCCACAAGACCACCGCAAACTTTATCAGTATCCCATCACTCTATTTGCAACATGCCATATTAACGTTGCAAAGCAAACGGGGGCAAAACGCTACAATCACATCTCCAGCAGACGTTTGGCTGTGTACTCGTTAGTAATTAATCCGGTTATTAATCCAGATTTCATCGCCGCATAAATTGGCGTCACCTTGTCTTCTCCAGCGGCAATACCTATCACGGGTTTGGGTGAAAACTCAGCAATAGCTACGCTGGTAACGTGTTGATTGAGACTGCAATCGATAATGTTTCCGTTGTGATCATAGACCCAGCTGATGATTTCTCCGGCCGCGCCTTGCTGATGCAAAGAAACAAGCTCTTCATCTTCTACAAAACCATCATCATGGAGCGGAGAAACGATACCCAGGTTACCAATGCCGACAAACGCGATATCTGCTTGCTGTGCAAGTTGCTGTACTATTTTAACATGAGGAAGAGAATGCAATTGTTGCTTATTAGCCTTTGAAACTGCCACTACAGGCAAGGGCATGGGGTAGTGTTCAGCACCTATTCTTTCTGCAATATGCACCGCCACATCGTACCGGCTTGCTGCCCCGTTGCGGGCAATATTTCCTACCATAGATACTATTTTGTGTTGCGGGTAGTGCATGGTCGCTATTTCATCAGCACAGGCACGCAATACACGTCCAGTACCCAGCGCTATTATCTTTGGTTCGGTTTGTCTAAGGTGACGTTCAATCTCAGCAGCGCCTGCCTGCGCTAAGCCTGCGGTTGAGGAGGCGCTATTGTCATCACTGGGAACAACTTCACAATGATTAAGGCCAAAGGTTTTCTGTAATGCTTCAGCCAATGCCATACATTGCCTGATAGGGTGTTCAACCCGTACTTTAATTAAGCCTGACGATATTGCCAGGGCCACCAGTCTTTGGGCAGATTGGCGAGAGGTACTGAGTTGTTTTGCTATTTCGTCCTGCGTTTTTCCAGCAACATAATACAGCCAGCCTGCGCGGGCGGCATCTTCTAGTTTTCGTTGCTCATTAACCGGTAAACCTGACATAAACGGATTCCATCTATATTGAAATAATTCTGAAAAAACTCACGATGAACTGTTTCCAGTCTTTCTTTGCTTACAATCCTGAGCCTGAAAGGGCGCTTTTGTCAGGATTATAATGTTACTGTCTATGCCCATCAAGATGGCATTGAAGTTAAGGTAATGCTTTGCTTTTTAAGAATAAATTAATACTATCCACTCTTTTTTCGGCGTTGTTATAACTTACTTTTCAAAGCTGGCTTTAGCCTTTACCTTTGATAAAAAACAGCGGGTGTTTTCACGTTTGCTGGTGGTTTGATTCGCCCCCCCACACCGGCTGCTATTCAAGGCAACACAGTCTAATGCCTTTTTAAATTCAGAGATAGACTTGCTACTTCAAGAGGGCATCCCTAGGCAAGCGTACAGAAAAGGCGAACACGTTAATTCGTAGCCATATCCATTCAGTTACAGCCACCACTTACCCGTTGCATTGCGACCCCGGCGAAAGGTATTTTTAGCCTGTTAAAACCCCCGCCAGGCTCAATACCGTGTTTTCAGTCAGTGCAACCGGTCTGGTGTGCGCGAATGACTTTGAGCAAACTGGGCCTAATCAGATGTTCAAACCTTATTCCAGCACACACTATAAGAACAAGGGGAATTAAGAGTCTGCCGTTTTTGAAATAGACGACACCGAGGCAGTTGTTCTTGCAATAGATTCATTGCAAACCGCGTTGCCGATGCTATCAAAATAATGCACCTGATTAGGAATGGGCGATACGTAAACCTCGTCACCATACTCATAAGGGCAATTGCCATCTGCGCGTACGGTAAGTTTCACTCCCGGTATATCTACATGCAAAAACGTATCCGATCCTAAATGCTCAAGCACACCTACTTTGCCTTTCCAGGTTCCGGCGGTATCAGATAATACCAGGTGCTCTGGTCGAACGCCCATACAGGTAACAGGCTGACCTTCAACGGTTTCTTCAATATCGATAAAGTTCATTTTGGGCGACCCGATAAAGCCTGCCACAAACTTGTTCACCGGATGGCGATACAAAGCCATCGGCGAGCCGACCTGCTCAATATTGCCGGCATTAAATACCACAATTTTGTCGGCCATGGTCATCGCTTCCACCTGATCGTGGGTAACATAAATCATGGTGGTTTTTAAATCTTTGTGCAGCTGAGAAATTTCCAGGCGCATATTTACCCGCAAGGCCGCATCCAGGTTTGATAACGGCTCATCGAACAAAAATGCCGAAGGTTCTCGAACAATTGCGCGTCCGATGGCTACACGCTGACGTTGACCCCCGGACAATTGTCCCGGACGGCGATCCAGATAAGCTGCCAAGTTCAGGGTCTCAGCCACTTTTTCTACTTTGTCTTTTATTAACGCCGCATCCATTTTGGTGCGCTTAAGCGGAAAAGCAATATTATTGCGTACACTCATATGCGGATACAGTGCATAAGACTGAAACACCATCGCCAGACCGCGTTTGGCGGGCGGGGTTTCGGTGGCATCCTGACCATCAATCTCTATCTTGCCACTACTGACATCTTCAAGACCGGCTATCATTCGAAGCATGGTCGATTTTCCACAGCCAGAGGGCCCGACAAAAACCACAAACTCGCCATTTTCAATGCTTAAGTCCAATGGCTGAATGACTTCATGGCCATCAAAATTTTTAGTAACTTGTTTTAAAGTAATGTTTCCCATAACAAATCCTTATTTCACCGCGCCAAAGGTTAAACCACGTACCAGTTGTTTCTGGCTAAACCAACCGATGATTAAAATAGGGGCAATTGCCAGCGTTGAAGCGGCAGATAGTTTTGCGTAGAACAGACCTTCAGGACTAGAGTAACTGGCAATAAATGCTGTTAGCGGAGCGGCTTTTGCCGCGGTCAGAATCAACGTCCAGAAAGCTTCGTTCCATGCCAGAATGATGTTGAGTAACAGCGTTGACGCGATACCCGGTAATGCGATAGGCAGCAGCACATGTACAATCTCAGAGCCAATGCTGGCCCCATCCATTCGCGCAGCTTCTAATACTTCTGAAGGTATTTCGCGAAAATAGGTATACAACATCCAAATCATGATAGGCAGGTTAATGAGCGTCATAACAATAACCAGGCCTAACTTCGTGTCGAGCAGGTCAAAATCCCGAAAAAGCAGGTAGATGGGAATCAGTACGCCGACAGGGGGAAGCATTTTTGTCGACAGCATCCACATTAGCACGTCTTTGGTGTGCTTATTGGGAACAAATGCCATTGCCCATGCCGCTGGTATAGCGATTAGTAGTCCCACTACGCTGGAGCCTAGTGAAATTACAATCGAGTTCCAAAAGTGCGAAAAGTAACGGCTTTCATTTAAAATGGTCTTGTAATTTTCAAGCGTCCAGTCGAAGAACAGAAACGATGGGTCATTTGCCACTGCCTCTAATTCGGTTTTGAAGCTGGTCAGTATGGTCCACAAAATAGGAAAAAAGATTGCGATACCTACTGTCCAGGCCAGTAATGAATAAAGTACTTTTTGGCGTAATAATTGCGCTTGTCTCATGGGTTACTTCTCCAGGTTTTTGCCAATCATTCGCATTAAAAAGATGGCAACGATGTTCGCCAGAATTACGGCAATAATTCCACCTGCAGAACCTGCACCCACATCAAAATCGAGCAACGACTGTGAATAGATAAGATACGTAATGTTGGTAGACGCGTAGCCTGGCCCGCCGTTAGTGGTTACCAGAATTTCAGCAAAAACAGACAATAAGAAAATGGTTTCAATTAATATTACTGCGGTAATCGCCCGTGACAAATGTGGTACCACAATAAGAAAGAAACGGGCCATTGGACCTGCACCATCAAGTTCAGCCGCTTCAAGTTGTTCCTGGTCTAACGACTGGATGGCCGTTAACAGAATAAGCGCCGCGAAGGGAAGCCACTGCCACGATACAATCAGAATAATGGACGCTAAAGGAGCTTGCGAAAGAAAGTCGTAAGCTTCAAAACCAAAGAACGTGAATAAATGAGCAAACAACCCATTTACCGGGTTCATAAACATGTTTTTCCATACCAGCGCAGAAACCGTTGGCATAACAAAAAACGGGGCCAGCACTAAAATACGAACAATATTACGTCCTACAATAGCCTGGTCGAGTAGTACGGCTATAGCAGTCCCGCCAATAATGGTTATGGCCAATACACCACAAACCAGTAGCAAAGTATTATAAAACGATTCCAAAAATGCAGGGTCGGTTAAAAAGTACTCATAGTTTACCCAGCCGATAAACTCCTGCATGCCAGGCATAAGCAGGTTGTAGTTTAGAAATGAATAATAGATGGTCATGGCTAACGGCACGATCATCCAGATAAACAGCAGTACCACTGCCGGACTGACCATGGCGCGGCCGAGGAACCGGGAACTGGTTGTTGCCATAGAAATACTCCTGATAAAACCTGTTACGACAAAGTCAGACCAGCCGGTGATAGTGCCGGCTGGTTTCTTCATCAGTCTTTTGGATACCCTGCTTTACGCATGGTTCTTTGTGCCAAACGCTGCGCCGTTTTCAAAGCTTGCTCTGGGCTAACGTTGCCAGCTACTGCCGCCGAAAACTGTTGGCCTACTGCGGTGCCTAATCCCTGGAACTCTGGAATTGCCACAAACTGCACGCCCACGTAAGGGACAGGTTTAACCGTGGGATTGTTAGGGTCTGCCAACTTAATAGATTCTAAGGTGATTTGAGCAAAAGGCGCTGCTTCAAGATACTCTTTGTTTTCATACAAAGACGCGCGCGTACCCGGCGGCACGTTTGCCAGACCTTTTTCTTTTGCAACTAAAGCCAGATAATCTTTAGACGTGGCCCAGCTTACAAACTTTTCAGCTGCGGGTTTGCTATCGGTGCTGCTAGGAATGGCAAGGTTCCACGCCCACAACCAGTTCGCCCGTTTTTCCATACCCGCGTCAGGAGCCAACGCAAACCCCACTTTGTCAGCCACAGACGACTCTTTAGAGTTAGTGACAAACGAGCCGGCTACAGTGGCATCAATCCACATACCGCACTTACCCGTTTGGAACAACGCCAGGTTTTCGTTAAAACCGTTTGAAGACGCGCCAGGAGGGCCGTAGCTTTGCATCAGGTCGGTATAAACTTCTAAGGTTTTCTTCCATTCAGGTGTATCGAACTGGGGTTCCCACTGCTCGTCAAACCAGCGCGCACCGAAAGAGTTTGCCATTACCGTAAGCAATGCGACGTTTTCACCCCAACCCGCCTTGCCGCGTAAACAAATGCCGTAGACACCTTCATCTTTATTGGTCATAGCCTTGGCAGCTTTGCGGATGAAGTCCCAGCTCGGCTCTTTAGGCATCTCTAAGCCGGCTTTTTCAATCAGGTCGGTGCGGTAAATAACCATCGAACTTTCAGCATAAAAGGGCACCGCGTACAACTTATCTTCGTACGATAAACCACCACGAATAGAAGGCAGAATATCGTCTACGTCGTAGTCAGCCCCCAAGTTATTCAATGGTTCAAGCCAGCCCTGCTTAGCCCAGATAGGCACTTCATAAGTACCAATAGTAACAACATCGTACTGACCACTTCCTGTGGCAATATCAGTCGTCACACGCTGACGTAAAATATTTTCTTCCAGTGTTACCCATTCCAGTTCAATGTCGGGGTTAGCATCGGTGAACGCTTTACTTAAACTTTTCATTGTAACCATATCGCCATTATTTACGGTGGCGATGGTGACGGTTTCGGCCGCTGCCGGCATGCTTATTAGCAAGGCAGAACAAATGCTGGTGGCAAGTCGTTTAATCATTTTTCTTTTCCTTATTTTGTGTAGCCCTATTAAAAACAGGGCGTTATTTGTAGGTAGAGCGATTTCAGGGATTAGAAATTTAAACTTAGCTGTAAACCAACGATTAATGCGTTATCAGCATCCTCGTCCCCGTATGGGTTAATAACATACTGCAAGCTAGGCATAACGGCGATGGCCTGCGTGATGACATAATTGTAGTTCAGTTCGATAGGATATTCGTGATCTCTGACGGTGACACTTTCGCCTTCAAAATTAGCATTGTATAAACGCTGAGCGTCGGTTAAGTCGCTGCTAACACTGTTGCGGCCAATAGCTAAACCCGCACGGTCATGGGGGCGACTGGCAAAAGGACCATTAATGAAGCCTCCAATGGCCAGTACTTCGCCCACTGAACTCACATCATTGTCTGAGCGAATCATACTGGCAAATAAGCGTAAACCACCGCCGGCAGCATTGCGGGTTACCTGCTGTTCCAGATTGATGTAAAACGCGTTGTCGGTATCGTGATTCATTACAGCATCGTCGGTCAGGCCTACAGGATAACCGGCTTCGTTCACAAGTCTGTCTTTGTCCAGACTGCTGCGCACAATACCTACCCGGTAATCACCATCCAGACCGTTGTCATACTGTACTTTGTATTCAATTTCGCCCACGGCGGTGGTCCCGCTGGTTTCACCAGAAGTACCGAACTTCAGGCCTTGGTTAAGCGAAGTTGATTCAGGATTTGCATCATAAGCACCGGCTTTAAATAACAGGTTATCACCGACTCTATAGGTAACTTGTGCACCCAAAGCACTTAGCGGATCGCCATACCAGCTACTGCTGATGTAGTTGGACGAACCACCGCTACAAAAGGTCAGATGCTGGAACGCACAGCTCATTGCAAAAAAGTCAGCGCTGGGGTAAATACGCCCCACTTTAATGCTTAATTGATCATCAAAAAGATGCTGGGTAAGTGAAAATTGTGTTAGCCGGGTGACATTGCCCCGCCCAAAAATTTGCTGTGATTGAAGCAGAAACGGCATATTTGCTTTGTTGTTAATAAGCTCACCATTACGGTTAGTCACCTCAATTTTTAACTCAGCGCCAGGCCAGCTTACCAACTTTTCCAGGTCAAAATAGCCTCCCACAAAGAACTGATCGGCGTAGGCAACTTCTGAGCTTTGACCGCCTTCAATGTTGTAAGCGGTTTGGCTGAAGTGCCCCAAACGAATATTCACACCCTTTTCTGCCAGCTCTGCACGCTTGCCGCCCCAGTCACCCGTGATATAGCTATCAGCATTAAAATCGGCAGCCTGACTACTAAATGAAGCCATTAACGCTAAAGCGACCGAAGAAGCCAATAGGTACTTCTTCTTTTTGACAGAGTGCTTCATCGCGATAGAAGGTGATGTCGCATGGTCTTGTGAAAGGTTTTGCATGAATTCGATCCTCTACGTTCTATTGATTGTCGTTCCATTTAGCGTATTTCTTTTTCTAATTCAGGGTGGCGAATTACGGATAGAACTTTGAAATACACAACTTGAGCATATGATCACTGAGCGGGCATATTCCCTCAAATGTTAAAACTATGTCAACAGTAATTTTTTATTTATTTTAAAAATGTTGCGCAAAATCTCTGTGAAAGTTAACGCTGGCGGGGGATAGATGAATTTACAAACAGCCAAACTTTATTTGTTAATCTTTTGATTAAACAAAAAAGCGCGCTTTGAGCGGGGCGGCTCGTTATCTTAAAAGTGGGTGAGCAACAACTTGCGGGGACCTTTTTTCACAAGAAAGTTTGTTGTCAATTTCAGGCCCATCTTGGGGGGCTGACAAAAGCTGATACGTAAAGCTGAGGGGGAAATTTAACAAAAGGGGCGCAAGCTAAAACACCAGGCTTGTCATCGCATTTTGGTGGGTATAGCGTGTATTGTGGTACCAAAATACAGCATTGATAAGTACGGTTTGTCGCTAAAAATAGAGAAATAAAATCCGAAAAGGGCAGGCCGAAGCCTCCCCTTTTAAAGTCATCTTATTTTGCCGTTATGGGCTGGCAAATACCACCACTGTTTACAGGCCCAGTACCTCTTTACCCTGGGTAAAATGGATATCGACCGGAATACTGGCTTTTTCTAATTTTGCAAGATCTTTGGCAAGCGCCGGCTTAATTACGCCCATTTCCTCAACCAACTGATTCACGCCCTGATAATCACCGTCGCCCTGATAGGTTAGAATCAGTTGAGATAAAGCTTTTACCGCATCGCCCATTTTATCTATGTTAACCCGATATAACCCTTCTTCTGTTTTTTCAAACGCCCCTTTTTCAGCAAAAAAGTTAAATCGAATCATGTTGGCTTTGCCGTGGGCACTTGATGCCCCAAAACGTACCGAGCGGAAAATACCTGCCATAAATGTAACGTAGTAATCGTCTAGGGTGCCTTCAGTAATTTCGCCTTTTTCAAGCAAGCTTTGAATCATGTACAAACCCAGAATGTCAGCCTTGCCTTCTTCTAACGCCGAAGCATGTTCTTTTAATGCATTACGCACGGTACCGTTGTCATTGATGGTGTTTTTAATGCCCAATCCGTGAGCCACTTCATGAAACATAGTATTGGCAAAAAACGCATCAAAAGTGATGTTTTCGCGCTGTTCTGCCACAATTAATTCGTCGGCAATAGGTTGAAGAATATGTTCAAACTTTGCTTTCATCGCGTTTTTAAGCTGCAGGCGTCGTGTGCCTTTTTCCAGCTGAACCTGCTCATCATTGGGCAAATTAATCGCAATGGTTTTACTGCCTGCATTTGAATGACCGGCGTAATAAATAACATCATATGCATTTAAGTCAGCATCAGACCCGGGCATTTCTGCTTTGTACTTATCGGCCACCGGCAGGCCTTTTTGAAGCTCGGGTAAAAACTGAGCAAACTTCGCCAGCTTATCGCTCCACTGTTTATCTTTAATTAACACATAAGACTCGAAGGCTGCGCGGTAACCAAATAGCTGATCTTCATAGGTTTCAATAGGCCCCAAAACTAATTCTACCGGATTTGTTTTCATGTCCATCCAGGCCATATCTGAAGCCAGATAATCGTCGTTTAATAAGGCTTCTGCGCGCAGGGTAAGATAGTTGGCAAAGCTTTTATCTTTTGCCAACTCTGCAGCTTCACGTAATAAGTTTGATGCTTCGGTGAGTTCTTTTTTATACGCCTGTGAATAGGGCTGCGTGTATAACTTACCGTTCTCGTCACGGCGAACCAAAGAGTACAATCCTTTTTTATCTTCAAAAGAGGCTTTTTCAAACTCTTCTTTGGTCATGTCTTCAGGATAAAACTGAGCCCCGGCTGGCTTGCTGTCGTAGCCGGATAAAAAAGCCGCATCACCGTTTAATCGGTCCCATGGTCCGTAGTTGATATTGGCAAAATGTTTTACCTCATCACGCGTCAGCGTATCAATAAAATCTGTTTTTCTTTCAGAAAATGCCTGTTTCCAGAACAAGTCATCCATTATCTTTGACGCGTCAATCAGCTTTGAAATCATCTGCTTTTGCTGATCGCTTAAATGGCTTAAATCGGCATTAAGCTCAACCGGCTGGTATATAGACAAACGTTGCTCATCGACCAGTAGCGAGGTGTCAGCGTGCGCTTGTTCACTGTTTTGATTTTGTTGCGAGCTGTCTGAAGATGGGGCTTCAGAGCAGCCAGACAGAGCGAACAAAGCGGCTGTCATTGCCATGGTTAATTTTTTTAGGGTAAATTTACGCATGATTGTCTTCTTTTATTTTTTGGTTATAAACAAAGTGTCGCAAACGATGTATCTATGTGTTCGCAACGCAGCGGGCAAATAGCATATAGAACGCTGCAGCTTTACGCTATAGGCTGAGCAAATTGAATAACACAAGAAAAATAGACGGGTGAGGGTGCGTACCAGCCATTTCACTGATATATTTCAATAAGCTCCTGATCATTGACCAACCGGCCATATTAAGGGACTAATCGGTCAAAATTTACGATGTTAAGTCATCTCACAATTATCAGCCGCTGGCTTTTACTAACAATGAGAAAAATAGGTCTATGTCTACACAAAATGCACTGCTTACGATTCTGGTAGAAAAAATTAATAACGATACCTTGGTGTTACCCACTCTACCCGCGGTGGCGTTAAAAGTTCGTAAAGCAGCAGATGATCCTGATATTAACTTAAACGCCATGGGCGATGTTATTGGTCAGGACCCCTCGTTAACAGCACGCATTATAAAAATTTCAAACAGTGCGTACCTGGGTCGAGCGGTTAAAGTTACGTCTATAAATCAGGCCGTAACCCGGGTAGGTCTGCATCAAATTAAGAATATTTCTACCGCACTGGCGATGGAACAACTGTTTGTGTCAAAAAACGACTTAGTCGGCCAGTACATGAATCGTGAATGGGACAAAACCATTGAAGTGGTTGCCAATGCGATGGCGGCGATGCAAATGTACGCAAAAGCGACCAAAAGGCGTGATTTAAGTCTAGACACCATCACTTTGAGCGCGCTGGTACACAATATTGGGGTTCTTCCCATATTAACCGAAGCTGAGCGTCACGAAGAAGTATTTGCGAATCCCGAATTTCTTGATGACGCGATTAAAAAGGTATCGGGCCGCATTGGCGGTAACATTATGAAAGTATGGGGTTTTGATAAAAGCTTAATTAACGTTGCTCGCTATTGGCACAATCTGGCTTACATCCCAGAAAAAATAAGTTACGTCGATTTTGTTCGTATTGGGGCGGCTTTGGCCGGACGCATGGATACGCAAAAAGAGGCGGTGATTAATCTGGCAATACAGCGCGGCGTACTAAAAAATGAAGCCGACTTAGAGTCCGAAGACTTTAAAGTAGCTCGTGACAGCGGCATGCAAATTTTCACTTAAACGCACCAGCCTGAAACATCAAACCCCGCCTATTGCGGGGTTTGTTCAATTATTTGTTTAATTATCAGCGGCGGCAATTAAACATCGTCAGTGAGTTTAAGCGTAGTACGCATGTAATCTAAAAACTGACACAGCTCTGCCGACATCAGTGTAAATTCAGCATCAAGTCGGGCATGAACCTGGTCTTTAGGTATATCACCGGTTTCTTCTTTCACCCGGTCGGT
>MDTB01093113.1_pt1 | contig 11966 bp, 13 predicted proteins | sample 811161 | NCBI WGS metagenome assembly MDTB01 (sample SAMN05326650, study PRJNA326480) | marine metagenome | isolation source: seawater | place: Mediterranean Sea | collected 2009 | reverse complement strand
TGCAAGTGACTACAGGCACATTGCCCATAGATGATTGGACACAGTATCTGGAACATGGTGATGCACAGATAGATGGGTCAGGCTGGGGCAGCATTGAAATGCGGGGCATTGAATACGTGCCTGCCTTACCTACTCACTTTGCTATAAGATATATATAGCACTTTGGGGGAATAGCAGCAGGATATGGTCATTGAAATGCCCCCGCCACAATGTAACCACCGGCAGTGACCCTACCCATACTCTATAAATTCAATTTTCTATGTTTTTTACAAAATAGCTTTCAGAGCTGCTATTATGGCAATCCCATAAACAAGCATCATTATCAAAAGAGTATTCACAGAAAACCCTTTCATAAAAGAAGCTTTGGCAAGTTGAGATGCCTGATAAATCAAATCTGGCCATGTATAAGAAACAAAATCACCCTGTGTAAAAATTACTTTAATTTTTCCATTTGAGTCTACAACAGGTAACCTTCTAAACCTATCATTCGACATTATTCTTAGCCAATCAAGCACGTCATCATTTTCATTTGCCACCCTAGGATTTGGTGTCATTATGTCTTCTAATTTAGTTGTTTTTGCTGACTTATTATTATTAACAAGTTTTTTAACAATATCTCTTTCTGTAACAATACCTACGACTTTATCTTTTCCATCAACTATCACAACTGACCCATAATTTTTTTCAGACATAACTTCAATAGCTTGTGATACTTTATCTTTAGCTAAAAATGTAACAGGTTTAGGCTTGGTTTTAAACTCAGGCCTATCTATAAGGCGTCCACCTTTTCTCGTTTCCATTTGAAAGTCCCCTACTGTTTAATAATACATAGATACGGCTAATTCGTTTATTCAGACAATTCAAAACAGATTTTTAATAAATTAGTATATTGATTTTACATAAAATTTCAAAATTAATCGTTTTGTTTATTTGACAAAACTCCTCTTATTCCACCTTTAGGCTTATCTAAATCACCTTTTCTTCTTGGAATAATGTGAACATGACAATGAAATATATATTGATTTACTATATAATTTCTCCTCCACACATCTCATGACAACAATGACAAGAATAAGAGCTTTTCTGAAACTTTGTTTGCTGTCTCAGTGTCGCTGCTAGTTTTCATATTTCTTGTCATTCCTGTCATTCTTGTCATGAACACTGCTTTGTATTTAACGAAGTAATGAGATTGATATTCAACCCCTCGTTATAACCACCGCCAGTGCTTAACACTTGCAAATGCCTATATTCACAACCCATGCAAACGAAGGTGCAGACAACTGGTAAGTGGTTAACAGTTTAAACACCTGATGTGTGTAAGAGGCTGTGTATATAATACTAAGTTGATGTAATTAGAATGAGGAATATAAAACTAATTCAAATTAGCAAGGAGGGTCTTCAACTTCTTTTTGCTCTTGCCTAATGCTTTTGCCTTCTCAATATCGTCAATATTTGAGAGGTCATTACCTACAATTACAAGGCCAATCATACCCATGCCCTTGTGTGGTGTGCACCAGTAATAATAGATACCTGGTTTATCAAAGGTGATTTTAGCTTCTTTATTATTCTTTGACTTAAATTTCATATCATTAGGGGATGAAATCATTTCTACATTATGACCTTTAGACGTAGGAAGCCAAGTCACAGTGTCACCAACTTCAACTCTAGCAACTTCTTGGCTAAACACCATCCTATTACCGTTAGCGTCTTTGTTTAGCATTTCAATTGAAATGTCGGCTGCGAACGAGGGGAGGGATAGAAATACTGTAATTATGAATGCATAAAATTTCATCTGAAACCTCTTGGAAAAATTACTTTGGTTTAACAATTGAAAAGAGGTTAAACGGTCATACCTAGCAAAACACCCTTAACTATAAGGCTAGATATAGTTTTCATTTATAGGTAACAACTTATTTAATGTCGCACCTGTGGCAAAAAATCAAATAGAAGACCAGTGGGGCATAATGAAGAACAAAGTCCATTAGGCGAGGTATGTAATCGTTCATGTTCAACCCATCTTGCGAACAGGACAAAAATGACAGCTTTTCTGAAACTTTGTTTGCTGTCTCACTGTCGCTGCTAGTTTTCATATTTCTTGTCATGCCTGTCATTCTTGTCATGAACAGTGCTTTGTATTTAACGAAGTCATAAGATTGATATACATCCACCCTCGTTATAACTACCGCCAGTTCCTAACACTTGCAAATGCCCATATCCGTGAGTCATACAATTGTTAACCACAAGCAACTGATAAGTGGTTAACAGTTTTGACACCTAATCTGTGTAACATGCTGTGTATATTATACGTAGGTACCGGGGGTGTCCCTGCATACCCTTGTTACTTACGCACATGACCTAAGATGGCATAGGCAAGTGAGGGCAGTTAACTGCCATATACAGAGTAAGTATAATATCACCTACAATGCCATCCCACTTTCCCTATACTCAGAACGAACTCTGTAACTGCACAAACATACCTATACACTAGCATCATTCCATTACCCGAAGATTTCCATGCAACCCACATAACTGCCCACACATAGCTGTAAGCAGTCTGGTTGACTACATGTAACTCAAGCACTGCTAGTGCCTGTCAGTGAATCTCACAGAGCCTCAGGGCTGGATGCGCCACTAACCGATATTGCTAATATGAAATGCGCGGATTTCACCAATATAGAAGACGCGTTTTTCACCTATTTTGACATGCTGGATGATACTATCGAAAGCCTTGATGCGGTGGCGATTGCGGTTGCCGCGCCTGTCAATGACGACTGGATAAACGTTACCAACAACCGGTGGCAGTTTAGCAAAATCGCATTACAAGAACGACTAACGGCGCATCATTTTCTGGTGGTCAACGATTTTACCGCACAAGCCCTCGCCCAAATTGATCCCACCCCCAACACGGTCATTTTATCAGGACAGTCCGATGATACCACCCCTTTGTTAGTCATTGGCCCGGGAACAGGTCTTGGCGTATCGGCCTTGATACCATCTCCCGCTGGATATATTCCGCTAGAGGGCGAAGGTGGACATGTTAGCTTCTCGCCACGATCTGCGATGGAAAATGCTTTACTAGCATTCACGCGACAGACGCATAATCATGTATCAGCTGAACATTTTGTTAGCGGTTCTGGGCTGGAAAATATTTATCGGTTTTTGGCGAATTCTTCTGGAAGTGAGCCGTCACTTACGGCGCTGGAAATTGGTGCTGAGGCCATTTCAAGTGATGGGATTTGCCGTGATGCCGCCATCATGTTGTTGGAAATTCTGGCAACCGTCATAGCTGATAATGTTCTGACTATCGGGGCATGGCGAGGGGCTGTTATCGCTGGTGGGGTTGTCCCGCAATTAGAGCCACTTATATCCAAGAGCAATTTTGCAGACCGCATTCATTCGATTGGTGTGGCATCGCATTTGACAAGAGACTTGCCGGTTTGGTTGTCGAGCGACCCCCATTCTGGATTGCGTGGCGCGCTCGCCGGAATGAGTATAGCCCATTTACAACCGCGTATTCTTAACGATTAAGATTTATGGTTCAAATAACCACTTACGGGTTAACCTCCGTCACACTGGCCTTTTGTAAAAGCTGAGGATTTGCGCGGCAAGGGCTTTGGTATTGGCGCCGGGATTATCTGATAAGCGAAGCACCATTTTTGTGTAGGGAAGTGTTGGCAGATCATCATTCGCACAAATCGGCTGGGTGCTGTTGGAGATTCTGCTGGCGGGCAAAGCTGCGACAGCCAAATCGGCACGAACGGCGGCAAGCTGAGATTCTGAAACATTAGACAGATAGGCAACCTGATATTCTATACCCGCGCGTTTCAGGGCATCGAGCGCCGCATCACGCCACGGACACCCAATGGGCGCAACCGCAACCTGCAACGGTCTTTCATCAAGGCGTTGGCTGTTTTTATGGGTCGCCCATGCAAGAGGCTGCTCATATAGGAGCCTGTCTTGTTCAAGATGAGCAACATTACCGCCGATGGTTAAAATGGCAATATCCAAAGCGCCAGCAGTCAGCATAGCCGCCAAATCCTGCGCATCGCCAGCGTTAGTCGTGACGGTAATTCCGGGATGCGCGCGGGAAAATCCAGCTAGAATTTCGGGCATCTGGGTCTCAATATTTTCCAGACATAATCCGACGCGAACCATGCCATCAATATCAGGGCAGAGCATAGCACTCAGCGCGGTATGGTTGGCCTCAACAATGCGATAGGCATGTGGCATCAATTTGTCGCCAGTATCGGAGAGACGCATAGCGCCCTCAGCGCGATGAAACACAGGCGTGCCGATGAGATGTTCCAGTTTTTTCATCTGCATTGATACAGCAGCTGGTGATCGCGATACGCGCTCTGCGGCAAACTTCACAGAGCCAGTTTCAGCAACCGCAATGAAGGTTTTGAGGACGTCAATTTCAAGATGCATCGAAGTTGGGACAACAAAATTATTCATGATCTAAATTTAGCATTTCTAAATTTACCTGTAAAGAAATTAAGCTTGTCAAAATCATGGGTATTGCTAATGTAATGAGGGATGAAGGGGGGTCTACTTCCTATTTCAATGATTTCAAGCGAGATGGTAATGATGAGAGAGAGAAACATGGGGAAAAGCCGCCGACATGTATCATCACATGCTAATAAGAGCATTGATAGACCCCAGCACATCCCGTCAGTTGATCACTTTCTAAACGATCCCGAAAACGCATCTCTGATAGGTGAATATGGCCTCTCTCTGGTCACCCGATGCGCGCAGCATGTTTTGGCAGAGGCCAGAGGCAAGGTGCTTGATGGCAAGGCCATTGATTATGCATCGCTTTTGCAGGCGCTATCATCGGAGACAGCAGGCATGGTGCAGCCTTCACTGCGCCCTGTCATCAATCTGACAGGCACTGTTCTACACACGAACCTGGGACGCGCGGCATTACCTGAGGTGGCGATCAAGGCCATGGTCGACGTGGCGCGAGGCGCCAGCACCCTTGAGTTCGATTTGGAGAAAGGCAAGCGCGGAGACCGCTATAAACATGCCGAAGATTTGCTCTGCTATTTAACAGGCGCAGAGGCGGCGCTTGTCGTCAACAATAATGCGGCGGCTGTGCTGCTGACCCTTAATACTTTGGCAAGGCGCAAGGAAGTTCCGGTTTCTCGCGGTGAGCTGATTGAAATAGGTGGCGCTTTCCGGATGCCAGACATTATGGCACGGGCGGGATGCAAGCTGGTGGAAGTTGGGACAACCAATCGGACGCATAGCACAGATTTTGAAGACGCCATCAGTCCAAAAACGGCGCTGTTAATGAAGGTTCACGCCAGCAATTTTGAGATTACAGGCTTCACAAAAACGATGTCAGAACAGGAGCTAGCCAGCATCGCGCGGCGTCATGCTCTGCCCCTCGTCACCGATCTTGGAAGTGGCGCTCTGATTGACCTTGAGAGCTTTCACTTACCGCATGAAACGACGGTCGCAGAAGCCTTAAAGGCTGGTGCTGATGTGGTGACCTTTAGTGGCGATAAACTGCTTGGCGGACCGCAGGCGGGGATCATTGCCGGGCGTCATGATCTGATCACAAAAATGAAACATAACCCCATGACACGTGCCATGCGGCCAGATAAATTATCGCTTGCCGCCATGGCGGCGGTGTTGCGTCTATATACCAACCCGTCGCAACTGGCCACCGAATTGCCGACTTTGCGCTGGCTATCGCGTGATGTGGAAGACATCAAGCAATTAACCTCGCGCATCGCCCCCATCGTCCAAAATCACTGCAAGGGGTTTTTAGTCGCCCCTGCTCCTGTGCAAAGTCAGATTGGTAGTGGCGCATTGCCATCAAACAGATTGGTAAGCGCTGCCGTCAAAATAACACTGCCACGACAGAACCGCCCCGGCAAAGCATTGATCAGGCTTGCCAAGGCTTTTCGGGATTTGCCGATACCGGTAATTGGCCGCATTACCGATGATGCGTTGTGGTTTGATCTCAGATGTCTTGAAGATGAGAGTGGTTTTATCGCCAATCTTGAGGGGCTTAACGTCTAATGATCATTGCAACGGCAGGCCATGTTGACCACGGCAAGACGGAGCTGGTCAAAGCCTTAACCGGCACGGATACTGACCGATTACCCGAAGAAAAGGCTCGTGGATTATCCGTTGATTTAGGCTTTGCCTATCTGGCTTTACCAAACAAAAAGATGCTTGGCTTTGTTGATGTCCCCGGTCATGAAAAGTTCATCCGCAATATGTTGGCTGGCGTTGCTGGTATTGATCTGGCCTTGCTGGTAGTGGCGGCTGATGATGGTGTGATGCCGCAAACGCTTGAGCATATTGCCATCCTCAATCTGCTTGGGATTGAACAATGTTTAGTAGCACTGACCAAGATTGATCGGGTGCCGCCGGCTCGCGTTATTGAGGTTAAGACCCAGCTGGATCAAATACTTGTTGAGGCAGGGCGCAAGGGATGTGATGTGTTTCCAGTATCTGCGCCCAAGCGCGAGGGGATTGATCTGCTCAAGCAAGAGCTTATCCAACGCGCACAAGCTAATCATGAGAGCCCCAACAATCAGCATTTCCGCATGGCTATTGATCGGGTGTTCTCACTCAAGGGGGTGGGATTGGTTGTCACTGGCATGGTGTTTTCGGGATCAGTACATTTGTCAGAAAGCCTGACCCTTTCCACAAATGGATCACAGGTTCGCATCCGTGAAATAAGGGGTAACAGCCAAGTCAGTGACTATGCGCGGTCAGGCCAGCGTTGTGCGCTAAATATCATTGGCCGCGGCGTTAGCCAAGATACCGTAAGGCGCGGTCAATGGTTAATGCATGCTGAACTGTTTCGCCCAACGATGCGTATTGATGTTGATCTTGAGGTGTTGCGGGCTGAGGCTTCGGCATTGAAACACTGGACGCCAACACATTTACATATTGGCTCGGACCATCTTCCGGCAAGGGTAGCAGTGTTATCAGGCGGCAGCATTGCGGCAGGGGCAAACGGCTTGGCGCAATTGGTACTATCACGCGATATATTCGCCGTTCATGGTGATCGTTTTGTACTCCGCGATCAATCAGCACAGCGCACCATCGCTGGGGGGCGTGTCATTGACCCCTTCCCTCCTAAACGCGGCCGCGCCAGGCCGAGCCGAATAGCATGCCTGGAAGCCATGCGAAATGGTACCCCAACCGCGATCTTAAAAGCCCTAACCGAGCAAAGCGAAAGCGGTGTGCCGCTTCAGCCTTTTGCCATATCGCATAATCTGCCAACCTCGGAAATTAAGGTTATCATTGAAACGCTTGGATTAAGAATTGTTGAAGCCGCGCCGCATGATTTGCTTTTCAGTGAGCCAGGATGGCGTCAGAGTTTAGACCGAATTGAGATAGCCTTAGCGACGCTTCACAAATCACAACCAAGCCTTTTTGGTGCTAGTGTAAAAGACATACAGAACTTGCTCACCCCTTTACTTGAGCTGAATGTCATTGAGCATGGCCTTCGTCAGCTAGTTGCCGAAGCCCGCGTTGCCGCAGATGGCCAGCGATACCATTTGCCGTCTTACGCTGTTCATATTTCAGCCAAGGATAAGCATCTGCTGGCGCGGGCGGCGGTTGTGCTAAATCCCGCAACCGGCGCACCCCCAAGTCTTCATGAGGCGACAAAAGAGGTTGGCGTTGACGCCCGCGCGCTCGAAAAAGCTTTGAAAATTGGTGTCAAGTTAGGGGATATCATTATGCTGGAGAAACATCGTTTTGTCCCAAAATCTCTGATAAGGAAACTTGCACAAAGTGCTGAGCTGCTAGCAGAGCAGTCAAGCAACGGTACATTCACGACAATAGACTATCGGCAAGAGGTGAATATGGGCAGGAACTTTGTTATTGCTGTTCTGGACTATTTTGACCGTATCGGGTTTACAGTAAAGATAGGAAATGACCGCCGTATTCGGTGTTCCGCCGATCATGTTCTGTCAGGTCAAGGCAAAGGATAATAAAGGATAATATGGGATAACATAGGATAACATAGGATAATATGGAAGAGGATCGCACCCCGGTGGGGCGCCTAGACTTCAAATCTAGTGAGGGGCGTACAACGTCCCTGGTAGGTTCGACTCCTACTCTCTTCCGCCAATCCCACCTAGCTAACCCGATTGTTATAGGCATCCTCATCTATCAGTTCATCAAAAGCCGACAGATCACTGATCTTGAGCTTGAACAGCCAGTTTTCCATCGCGCTTTCTGGCGTGATTGACGATAGATCATCAACCAATGCGCTATTGACCTCAATAATCTCACCAGCAAGAGGGCTATAAATATCCGATGCGGATTTAAAGGATTCTATCACCGCTACCGCTTCCCCTTTATTGACAGTTTTGCCGAGGTCGGGCAGTTCAATAAAGACGATATCTCCAAGCTGTTCCACAGCATGCGGTGAGATACCAACAGAACATGTATCTGCATCAAGTTTTGCCCATTCATGATAGTCCGAAAACCTAACCATAACTTACCCTTTCCGGCGTTAAAATATACCCATCCAATATCAACATTAGACTACTATGTGTTTTGCTGTCACCATCCGGCCGCAGATGTTCCGGGCAGTGGGCCCTCAGACCAAAATCTTGGCGCCATAAGCGACATTTCAACAATTTGGCGCATGACTCTATCGTCAGATGCGATCGACACCGCTTCGAGACACAGCAGCAAGCGCCCAGCTTTCGTTTCTTCCCAGAACCATTTTCCCATCAATTCGAGATCATCTATGCCATCACGATGCGTGCGGGTTTCCGTGTAGTAAGCTTCCAAATCTTCAACAACCAGTTTCAATAAAGGAGTGGCTGGAAGCCCTTTTCTTGGGCTCTTGGGGATGTCTCCTCTGACAAACTCCCCAACAAAAGGCGCGTAATCTGTGATGGCAAGCTCGCTGGCGCCAACGGTTGTGCGCCCACGAGATGCCACCGCCACCTCATAATCAGGGTGTAGCATGTTCATCTCGGCCGCAACTTCCGCCAATAACGCATCGACATCGCCAATATCACTTATGCTCAAGACAAGCTCTGGCGGCAGAGCATAGCCCATGCGCCCGTCTTTAACAGGAATAACATCAGGGAAATCCGCAAGCACCGGCTGAACTGAAACGTCAAGCAAATCAAATGAAGCGCGAATGACTTTCTTTTGAAAATCAGGATCATTAGGCTTCCCCATACCGCGCCCCATGGGAAAATCTAAAAACAATCCGCGCGGCGGTTTGATGGCCTCCATATGCTCACGAACAAAACCAACGAGAACGGTGGATAACCCTTCTGATTCAAAATAATGGGCAAGCCCGCACACGGCGCGCGTACAAAATGGTCATATCGGGATCAGATAGACGGTGTTAACGCCTTCCTGCTTCATCTGGCTAGCAACCTCACGGGCGGATTTTTCCATCGTCAAAGGGTCGGCGGCGCCCATAAATGAATAATGCTCATCCGCTACGGAACCAATTTCACCATCTGCTGCCATCTCATCAAGCCTGTCGAGCGGAATGATGACATTCAAATCTTGCTGCCAGGCAGAGCGATCAAACTCAACCGCAACATGCGTCATAACAAGGTCACGGTCGGTCTTATAAAACACCCGATGATCTTTTGCAAGCCAAGAGAACGGCTTGTCACCACGCCGCGATACCGCCGCCGTTGAGACAATAGAAACCCGGCGCTCTTTCGCTGGCACGGCAGGTGTCCATGCAGGGTTTTCAAAAACTGGCATGGTAAGATCGGATATAAAACCGCGCCCAACAGCAGGCATCTCAGGTATCTTGGTCATATAAATCGTCCACAAAACTTGTAATTAAAATTTCAGGCATTCCAACAAAAAGGGCAAGCAAAAATTGCTGACGCGCCAATTCAGGTATTCTTAAGCGCAAGATATTATCGCAAGTAAGAAGCGCCTTCATTTAGCGATGGATGTTGAACACAGCCTTGCTAGGTTTTAACGATATTTACTGACCGCCAGCATCGCGTAACTTTTGCTGAAAATACGCAACACCAGCTTCGTGGCGTGGTGACAGCGGCCCTGGCCTGTATCCGCCACTCTCATAGTTTTTCTGGGTAGCGACGCAAACTTCAAAATCCTCGCGTATCACCGCAAGATTATCGGCAATGACCTTAGCCCGCTTTGACGCATTATCTTCAGAAACATCTTCAAAGTAAAAATTATAAATTAGCTCTGTTTGGTGATGATTGATCGGGTTAATGCGAGACGTATTCATGCCCCCGTCAAATAGCGATAGAGTCCAGTTAGGCCACATCCATAACCATTTGCCGCGATAAAATAGCCCTTCGCGCGGCGGTGCTGTCATTTTTACCATGCCCTCATGCGCCGTTGTTTCAAATTTTTCAAACTCAATCGCACTGTGAAATGCGGGATGGATACCGGGAATGTGATACCCTTCGACAAAATTATCAGTATAGATTTTCCAATTGGCATCAAAGACCAATCGTTCTTCTTGCACCCATTGATAACGCTCAATGGGCTCGCTCTCAATCTCGGAAGCAAGAGCTCCTAGCTGATCCGCAAGGGGCATTTCGGGTGCCAATGCGATAAATAAAAATCCGCGCCATTCGCATAATTCGACGGTATCAAGAGACCAATCGCTTTTATTAAAATCAGGGTCGTCGCCCCACCATGGCACGTTTAAGAGCGAGCCATCCTCGCGCCAAACCCACTGGTGGTAAGGACAGCGGATTGTTGTGCAGCGGCCTGATCCCTCAGGCAGGAGACGGGCACCGCGATGACGGCAGACATTGCGAAACGCTCGTATTCCGTCTTTAGTCAGGACCGCAAACACTTTGTTTCCTGCTATCTCAGCGGCGATATAATCACCTCGCCTGGTCAGTCGTGAGGCGGCACCAAGCAATTGCCAAGTTGCGCCAAAAATCCTGTTCACATCCGATGAATGGATGGCAGTTGAGACATAATTTATGGGGTCAAGGTTTCTCATAATCAGTCTTTAAGTAAGCTATTTCAGATAATATATGACCAAAATATCATATGTGAAGGCGGCGATCAAACCCCAGGTCAAATTGCAAAAGCCCTTTCCGTTAAAGGGCGTTCTCAAGCAAGCATTGATGCGACTTATCTATCAGAAAAAATTATATTGATTTCGGTAACATATAGATTAATATGAAGAATTCATAAATATAATATTGAAAGCCAAAAGTTTGAATCTCTAATATTTGAGTTTCTGAAATTTGATATTTTAGGGTTTGGCGTATGATAAGTGTAATACTTAAACTTAGCGTGGGTTTGTTAACGGTGCTAGCGTTGGCGCTTAGTGTCGGTGCCGTGATGAATATATCTGTATATTACCCTTTTCAAATTGTTGAAGGGGAGCCTATCCCCGAACACAGGTGGCAAAGTGTTAGGGTTGCCGTGCTTCTTACATTTGCATTTTACGGCTTTATGTACCTTTTCAACGCTTCGAGGGAAGTCTATCCCATCCACTTTCTAAAAGTGTTGTTGTTTATGCTCTCAATATCTGGATTAATATTTTTCAGAATGCATAACGTCAGTGCCAGCGAATATTTAATTCTTGTCTCATGGTTTACTTGGGCGTTAATTTTTCATATTGGCACCAGAAAAAAATTCAAACGCTACTTTCAAAAAAAATAATGGTGGTTTCATAACGTCATTGGACGCAGTGGCTCACCTGAAGGAACTGATCATTGAAAATATGAGTGAAAAGTTCAAGGAAGCCGGGTTTAAGCATCACCCCCACCGCAACAGCATCTAGTTTGAGCGCAGCATCTGATCTGCGTACCAGCTTGCGAAACTTGCTACATTTGGCTCAAGCTCAGGCTGAAATCGGCCTTGCCTGGCGTCAGGATGGGCAAGCCCGGCTTGCTGATTAACGAGCGCCGGAATATCCTCATCCAAGGCGGCATCAAGCCGATGGTAATAGGCTTGAACTTTATTCTCAAATTCACTTGCGGCAATTGTTTCCGGCGGAAAGC
>MDTB01126549.1_pt1 | contig 11967 bp, 10 predicted proteins | sample 811161 | NCBI WGS metagenome assembly MDTB01 (sample SAMN05326650, study PRJNA326480) | marine metagenome | isolation source: seawater | place: Mediterranean Sea | collected 2009 | reverse complement strand
TTGGGGAAGACCTGATATGGCTCCAATGATTTTTGCAGATGCAATAATCAATAAGAAGACTTTAAAAATATTTAATTATGGAAATATGTCTAGAAGTTTTACTTTCATAGATGATGTGATTGAAATCTTAATTAGATTAATTCAAAAACCAGCAATCCCAGATGAAAATTTTGATTCAAAAAAACCAAACTCAGCAACAAGTTGGTGCCCGCACAGAATTTTCAATATTGGGAACGACAACGCAGTAGGTCTTTTAAGTTTTATTAATATTTTAGAAAAGGAATTAGGCTTAGAAGCTATTAAAGATTTTGAATCTCTGCAGAAAGGTGATGTTGTGAATACATTATCTGACAATACGAACATTAATAAATGGATTGGAACTTATCCAAAAACCTCTTTAAATAAAGGAATTAAAATATTTATTAATTGGTATAAGGATTACTACAATTACAAATGACAAATAAAATATCTTTAAATGAAAAGATTTTTGTTGCTGGTGCTAAAGGCATGGCCGGGAATGCAATTTGTAGAGCATTGTTTAAAAAAGGTTATGGGAAAGCAAATGGAGGCGAGGTATTAAAAACTACTCGAAAAGAATTAGATTTGTTAGACACAAGCGCAGTCAAAAAATGGTTTGAAATAAATAAACCAACAGTTGTAATAATTGCAGCAGCAAAAGTTGGTGGGATTATGGCTAATTCTTTATATCCAACTCAGTTTATTTTAGATAACTTGAAAATACAAAATAACTTAATTGAAAATTCCTGGCAAACTGGAGTCAAAAGACTGTTATTCCTAGGCAGTAGTTGTATTTATCCAAAATCTGCAGATCAGCCCATTAAAGAAGAGTCTCTTTTAACTGGACAGTTAGAAGAAACAAATCAATGGTATGGTATTGCAAAAATTTCAGGAATAAAATTATGCGAAGCTTTAAGAAAACAATATAACTTTGATGCAATATCTCTCATGCCCACAAATCTTTATGGACCTGGAGATAATTACCATCCTCAAAATAGTCACGTAATGGCTTCCTTTATTAGAAAATTTTACGAAGCCTCAATCAACTCACTGCCATCAGTTACATGTTGGGGAACAGGAAGTCCCCTAAGAGAATTTCTTCATGTAGATGATCTTGGGGATGCTGTAGTATTTGCCCTAGAAAACTGGGACCCTAATTCCATTAATGCTCCAAAAGATACAAATAATAAACCATTAACATTATTAAATATTGGAACAGGTAAAGATATCTCAATTAAAGAACTTGCGCTTAAAATGTCTAATATAGTTAAATATAAAGGGAAAATTATTTGGGATGAAAACAAACCAGATGGGACCCCAAGAAAATTATTAAATGTATCGAAGATAAAAGATTTAGGATGGAAAAGTAAAATATCTCTAGATGAAGGAATAAAAGCTTCAATAGAAGCTTTCAAAAAAGAGAATAACTTTTTATAAAAAGTTTTATTTATACTCTAATTCTTTATTTAAAAATTTAAAATATAAAGAACTAATAATTAATACAGAAAAAAATGTAAATAATAAACTGCCATAAGAATCATGCAGAAAGTAAAAAATTCTATCTTTATAACTTATTTTTGATGTAAGAACTAAAGCAAGCATGGTATTTCTAATAGTATTTATAGTGATCGACACTGCAATAGATAAGCTTAAAACAATACCTAAATTCTTTATTTTCCTCAATCTAAATATGCAAGAATATATTATTATAGTTGAAAGTACAAAATATATATTATCAGCCCCCAAACAACCTTTACTTATTATAAGCTGATAATCTTCAATAAATATATTTTCAGCATCAAGTATAGGATTTTTACCCAAAGCAAATAAAACAAACCATGTTAGTGTAGGTATTAAAGATCCAAGTATATAATTTGCTAAGTAGAAGAAGAGTCTTCTTAATGGTAACAATAAAGATAAAATAAAAATCTTTTTTAAATGGTTAAATTCATTAAAAGGTTTAAATAAAATAACCAAGAAAAAAATTCCAATTGGTAGATTAAAGTAATAGTAAATATCATCAGCGTTATTTAGTAAGAGTGATCTAATAACAGTGATAGATATCCCAATAATGCCTATTAAAAAGTTTATTTTTCTTTTACCCTTTATTTGTAATTTCCTATCTTCTATACAAAAGAAAATTCCCATAGTAAGAAGTAAATTTAGGATTTGTATTATGGGATCTATATTAATAAAAAATAGTTTAATAGAGTTCCAAATAAGAAAGAGATATATTAAAAAACTATAGTTGGAAGATTTACCTTTAATTATTTCTATCAATCTCACTTATATTTATAAAATTTAAGAAAATTTAAAAAGTTTAAAAAATCCGTATGCCCAAACTAAACTCATTAGAAAAACTTTTATTACATCCCTGGCTAGATATGAAATAGCAGAATTTTTCTGCTTTGTTATAACTTCATAAAATCTATCTTTTTTAAATGAATTTGCGATTAATGGGGTATTATTTTCTTTATTTATCTCTGGTTCTGTTTGTAGTTTGTTTTGATTTATTTGGTATTCTTTTTCAAATTTCAAAACTCTCTCTGAATAAATAAGATCTAGTTGAGTTAAACCATTAAAAACTACAAAAAGTTGAATTAACGCAATAAAAATAAAAAGGTACATTGAGCACCGCGAGAATTTATTTATCATACTTATGTTATTTTTGTATTTCTGAAAATGCTTTTGATCTTGATCAATTTTTTCAGATTCAGCTTCTTTGTTGATTGAAAAAAATGAAGCCAACTTGAGAGAAGAAAGTCCTAATAATAATAATGAAGCTGTGTCTACGAAAAGCATAGACACCTGTACATACCACGCATTATTTGAATTATTAATGGGAATTATATTAAAGAAATTAACTAGTAAAAAAGTGGCAATGAAAGTTCTACCTATCAGAATCAACGATTTCTTATACATTACTTAAAATTTGAAATAGGAGTTTATCTGCTCACTATTGAGTTAAATCTTTTCTTTAATCTACGAATATAGGAGAAGGCCGGTATAATACCTAATAAAGGCAGTGGGGCAGGAAATTGAACAGTGCTACTAAGAAGGAAGTCGTTATCTTCGCCACTTTCATTGGCTTGTAGCTTGAAAGATGTCGCATTCATAGTAAGAGAGAATGCATTACCAGTTGCACCAAAAGTACCAAATTGGATATTATCCAGTTGACTTAATAGGGTAGGATCACCATCATAATCTGTAGTTCCTGCTTTACGAGTTAGTCTATATTCAGTAATCTCTGAACCTGATATGGTGTAAGTTGTACCTCCAGGAGTGGGAGTGTATGAAAAGGTTATTGAAGTTGTAAAACCCGTGTCTATAGCAGTGGATGATCCACTTGTATTCTGCTGAGCTGATGCATCACTATCATCAAAAACGATATCTGCAAATAATACGGCAGTTTCGTCGTTGTCAGTATTGGTATATTGTAATCTATGAGTATAGGTAGCAGAGTAAGCTACTGGTATAGCAAATATACCAATGAAAAATATTCCTTTAGTAATTAAATTTTTAAACAAAAGAAGAAATTTTACTATATTTTATCATTAAATTAAAATTAATGCTTAAAGTATTTAGATAAATAATAACATTTCCTTTATAAAGCATTAAAATTGTAAGATTTTTAGCTGTTCTAATAATATATTTGTTGTTTTATTTTGTTGTTTTACGTATTCATATGTTTGTATCAAACTTAATTTTTTTATTTTTAATAGAAAAGCAATACTAATTAGTGGTGATCTTTCTACTGCCGCTTGACAATGCATAAAGACAGGACCACTCCGTAAAAGTTTTTCCAAAGTATCTACAGCATTTTCAATTTCAGATTTTGTTGCAAACCTCTTTGACTTATGGTCAGGTAAACATACATTAAATGTATTAAATCCTTTGTTCAAAAGGAGTTGAGTTTTATGATCTATATCGCTTATATCAGATTCGTTTCGCAGATCCAAAATTGAGATTATTTTTTTTTCTTTAAGGAATAATTGATCTTTTTGATTAATTAGAGGAGTACCAATTGCAAGTTTATTTACTAATATCCAGTTAAAGATCATTTATATAAATTTAAAAATCGATCCATTTTCTAAACTTTATAAAATTTTTTAATATTATTTTTTTTGAAAGTCGCAGATTAAATTTACCAATATAATTGTTTTCATCTTCAGTTAATTTTTCTTTATCTCCATTTTTGTAATATTTATAAATCTCATTATTGTATCTATATTTATAGTTATAGCCATAATTATTCAACAGATTATCTTCTTCTTTCAAATAATTAATTACCACACCATTTTGTCCCTTAGAAATTTTAGATAACTTATTCATAACTTTCTTGGCTGAATTTCTATCAACTTTATTTAATGAAATTAAAAATAAATTTAAATTAGTATACTGAGATAATACATCCGCATCAGCTAATGTCTCAGAGGGAGGCGCATCAAAAATGATGTATTCATAAGGCCTTTCACTGATATTTTTATATACTTTACCCATTTGGCTAGAAGATAACAAATAAACTGGATCAGGAGGACAAATTCCTGCAGTTATTATTTCTAAATTGGGGACTGAGGTTTTTATAATAACCTCATCTAATTTAATTTTTGAATCTGTGATTAAATTTGATAGACCTTGAAGATTATCAATTTTAAAAAATTTATGAATAGCAGGTCTCCTCATATCTCCATCTATCAGAAGCACTTTGTTACCTAAATCCGCTAAAGTTTTAGCGATAAGAGAAGTGATAGTTGTTTTCCCCTCAGACGGTGCTGAACTGGTTATCAAAATACTATTGACTACATTATCCCTTAGGTTAAGAAATCTTATTGAAGTAACAAGACTTCTAAAGGATTCCGAGCTCAAGAATCTATTACCAGAAAGTTCATCACTTAAATTTTGAAGATTATCGTTATCAGGACTCAAAGGAGATAGTTTAGAAATTTGTTGTATAAAAGGGATTGCTCCTAGTACTGGTATTTCATTAAGGTTAGCTATTTTTACTATTTGTTCTTCTGAAGTAAACCCTTTTTCAGTGTATTCTTTTAAAAAAGCTAATCCAAGAGAGAAAGTTAATGCGAATATTAGATTTTTTATAAGCCCTTGTTGGACATTTGGACTTATTGGAGTTGCACTTACTATTGGATCATTAATTACCCTCCATGGAAGACTTTTCTGCGCAATTTGAAGCTGATAATTTTCTTTTGCTTTAATTAAACTATTTAAATTTTCTAAGGCCAACTCTAATTCTCTTCCTAATTCCTCATATTGATTTAATATCTCAGGTTGCAACTCAAAATCACTCTCAATTTCCTTTAAATTTTTTTCAGCAATTTTTATATTTCTTTGATTTACTTGAATAGCTAAGTCAATAGCTTCTATCTGCCTTAGTTTTATTTTGGGAGATAAAATATTTTTTCTCTGATTTAAATTTTTTACTATTGATGAATTATCAAGATATTTAGTTTTTGCCTTTGATAAATCAGCTTCAAGTTGACTAAATTGATCCATCAATTTCTTATCAAAGCTAGCTAAAGTTATGCCTAAATCCAGAAATTCTTGTTTGAAAGGTTGTATAGAAATTTTACCCGTAGATATATCTTTCTTAATATCATTTAGTCTTATTATGTTGCGATTCATTGTTTTAATAGAAAATTTCAATTGACTGTATTTCCTCTCTGAAATCTCAGCTTGTAATAATGGATCAACTACATTGTACTTTTTCCGGAATTGCTCAATTTTAGATTTTATTAATTTAGTTTTTTTATCAATTTCAGGATATTCACTATCCAGAAAATCCAACCCTGCTTTTAGGCTTAGCTGCCTTTGTTCTTTTGCTGCATCTACAAATCTTTTACTTAATTTATCTAAAGTAGTTTGAGTTTTAAGTTTGTTTTTACCTCTAAAAGAAACTTCCAAGATTCCACGAGCTACATATGGCTTATTGCCTGCAAGGACTATATTTACTTTATTTCGTAAACCCCAGATTGGAATGCCTAATTCCTCCGCTAATGGAAGCAATACATATTCGCTTTTCAGGTATTGAATTAAAGTTGGCAATTCTGAAATTGTATTATTAGCAGCAAGTCTTTCTTCAATAGATGGATTACCTTGTTTGACTGTATCAATTGGATCTTTAATTAAAATTGAAAAAGAACCCTGATAAACTGGGTTTTTAAAAAAATTATTTATAGTATTAATCGCAAACACAGAGAATAAAACTGAAGTTGAAAAGATAATAATTTTTCTCCTTCTTAGTAAAGTATCACTTATAACTGATAAATCGAAGAGTTTTTCCTCTTCGACAAAATTCTGATTATCCATATTCACATATTATTGGACTTTTTAAATTAATCATATCTCAACCTTACCAAAGAATTTATTACATCAACAAGCACAAGTTTGTTTTTTATTTGCTTAGATATACAATCATAATTAATATATAGAATTTCAACTTAAATGAATTTAAGAAAATCTAGTTTTATTTTCCAGATTATTTTTTATTTTTTATTTAATATTTATTTTTTAGAATCAATTCAAGCTAGTAAATCTATTAATAATGAAATATCCCAAAATAATCCAGTAGAAAAATTAAAGTCCCCTATTCTAAAAGAAGACTTATACGTACTAGGAGTAGGTGATAGACTATTTTTTAATGTAATAGGGATAGAAGATTTAAAAACAGATATCAAAATTTTAAATGATGGTTATGGAATTATACCTTTATTAGGTCCTGTGAAACTAAAGGGTCATACTATTTCAAGTGCCTCTAAGTATATTGAAACTTTATTAAAACAAGAATTAATCAACCCGAAGGTTGAATTATTCATATATGAAAATAGACCAGTAAAAATTTCAATAATAGGAGAGATTTCCAGGCCTGGTATTTATAAATTAAAAACCACTACTGTTGATTTCCCGACAGTAATTACAGCAATTGAAGAAGCAGGAGGGATCTCAAAATTTGCTGATTTGACAAAAATTACACTCCAAAGACAACTTCCAGGAGATGGGAGATCTTATAAGAAAACAAATCTTAACTTTAGAAATCTCATATTTAAAGGGGATCAATCTCAGAATCCCTTTTTATTTGATGGTGATATTATTGAAATTCAAAAAGTAAAAAATTTAGATAAAGATTTTTTACCAAAAACATCAACATCCCTTTCTCCTAAATTCATTACTGTTAATTTTATAGGGGAGGTAGTTAAGCCAGGTTCTATTAAGCTAGATGCAGATACTACTCTAATTGATGGTATTCTTGCTGCAGGTGGACCAAAAAATTATCGTTCTAATTATACAAATGTTGAGATTTTAAGAATCGATAGAAATGGATCTGCATTTAGAAAAAGATATAAGTTTGATTTAACCCAAGATTATTCAGAAAAAAATAATCCAGTTCTAAATAATGGTGACTCTATATGGTTAAGAAGAAACAATTTTGCTAAGGCAAGTGATGCTCTTGGAATAGTAATAAAACCTTTTAGAGATTTAATAAATATTTGGACACTTATAGAGATTGTCGATTAAGAATTACTTAAAACATTAATATAATTTCTTGGAGATAAAAAATTACTTTGCATTGAGTATTAAATAATCATGCGAAAGTTTTTCAAATATTTACATTAGATTTATCATTAGTCTCGTTTAAAGATTATTCGATAACGTTTTAGATTAAAGAAGAAAGTTTCTGGGGTAAGAACCTTATATTATTCAAAAAATTAATTATTGTAAAAGAATTTAAAAATATTTTTCTTGCTAAGTGAATTTTATTTAACTATATTTATATAAAAAATAAAAATCTAATATTGATAAATTTATTATACACGGTTGAAAGAATAGGTCCTTATCATAATGCAAGGTTTAATAGTGTATCTAAATCAAACGGGATCAACTTAAATGTTTTAGAAACAAATTCTTTATCTAATAGGTATCCATGGGAAGAAATATTTAATCAATCATATAAAGTTTTCAAATTATCTAATACAAATATTAAAAATTTAAAAACTCAGACCAAAAAAGAAGTCCAAAAAATACTAAAAGAATCTTCTCCGGATATTATTTATATTTCTGGATGGAATGAAAAAGTATCTCATTATCTCTTGTTTATTTGTCAATTAAAAAAAATTCCCATAGTTATTTTAAGTGATAGTAGATATAAAGATTCAAAAAGAATAATGTTCTTTGAGTTAATAAAAAAATTTTTATTAAAAGGTTGCACCAGTGCTATAGTTGCAGGAAAGGAAAGTGAAAATTATCTTATTCAACTTGGTTTTAAAAAAGCAAATATATTTAAACCATACAATGTTGTAGATAACAAATACTTTTTAAATAAAAATAATAGTAAAACATTAAATAATTATATTTTATGTATTTCAAGATTTATAAAACGAAAAAACCATATAAAACTTTTAAAAGCTTTTGAATCATATAAACAACAAGGAGGTTATTTAAACCTTAAATTAATAGGAAGTGGATCAGAAAAAAAAAATATTTTTGATACTAAAGATAAACTATCATTTTCATCAAAAATCACGATTGAAACCTGGAAAGATATTTCTGAACTTAAAGAATATTACTCTAATGCAAAAGTTTTTGTTTTATTAAGTACTAATGATCAATGGGGGTTAGTTGTAAATGAAGCCATGGCATCAAGTTTGCCTTGTATAGTTAGTTATGAATGTGGTTGCTATAAAGAACTAATTAAAGACAAAAATACTGGTTGGGGAGTTGATCCTGAAAATGAGAATCAGCTAACAAATATTCTTAATGAAATTGATAAAACTGGAGAAAAAGAATTCTTTGAAAAAAAAAGTAACTGTTTAAAAATAATTAATAATTATTCCTTAGAAAAATTTTCTCAGGCAGTACAGGAATCCGCTTCTTTTTCATTAAAAAATAGTAAATTCTCTCCATTATGCTTAATAACATCGTATTTGATATTTTTGTTTAAATAAATTAGATAAAGAGCTAATAAATTGCTTTAAATTTAAATTAATTAAAATGATAAAAATATTGTATTCCAAAAGAAAATTAGTTATAAATAAAGATGAAAGTATTTGTTTATAAATGGATAACTTTGTAATATCATTTCAAGAATTTTTTATTATATTTCTTTTAATAATTGCTATTTTTTTACCTTTTAATTTATTAAGTAAGAATAAGCTTACTATTGCCCATCCCTTAATATTTTATAGTTTAGTGATGTTTTATTATACGATTTTATGTCCAATTTATCAAATTGTTAATAATGAAACTATTAGCAAAGGATTTGATTTTAGAGAGCAATATATATTAGGTTGGCAAGGAGCTCTTTTATCTGTAGTTTCAGTTTTAATTGGTTACTTTTTAAATAATAAAGTTAATAAAAAAGCTTCAAAATATTGTTTTTTAAATTATGAATCATTATGGTCAATAGGTTTAGCTCTAAACATAATTGGATTTTTTCTTTTTATGTTATTTACAGGATTTGACATATCAGTTTTAAACCCGTTTTATAGTCAATCACTTTCTCTAAATTTTTTAACTTATAAAGGTGGCTTTAGAAATTTTTTCCTCACCTCTCAAGATTTTTTAATTTCTGGAAATTTATTAATGTTTGCATCTGCTTATTCAACTCAAAAAAAATTTCCTATTACTTTACTAACTATCCTAATAAGCACTTGTATTTTTTTAAATTCAGGATTTAGATATAGACTTTTAATTTTATTTGCATCAATTATAATTTTTCTTCTACTCAAAGAAGATAAGCTTAAGGCAAGCCTAGCTATAAATCTTGGCAGCGCAGCATTAGTTATCCTACTAATTTCAATGACAATCATTGGACAGATAAGAACATATGGTCAGGGGATAAATTTAGAGTATTTAGATTTAACAGATAATATTTTAAAAAATACTTTTGCTCAAGCTGAATCCAGTATCTTTATTACTACTTCAGGAATCATAAACATAATACCAAAAGTATTACCATTTGAAAATTTTTATCCAATTTTTAAAACTTTAATACACCCTTTGCCAGCAGCTTTCTTTGATAAAGGTTCTGGTGATTATTTATATAAGATATCAGATGCGGTATATGGCTTTAAAAATGTTTGGCACGGGGCTGCTTATTTATACTATGGAGAATATTATTTGATGTTTGGATGGTTTGGTATTTTTATTTTTAATTTTTTAATAGGCAATCTTTTTAAAAGATTATGGTCTTGGATAAATATTCATAAAGAAGAACCTTTAGCTCTGCTCATTTACATCTTAAATATAGTTTTTATTTTTATGGTTATAACTAGAGGTTATTTACCGCAACAAGTTATGTTGTATCTATTTATCATGGCTCCAGTTTTTGCTGTCTACTTTTACAATTTAAGACGTATAACTAATTAATATGAATAGAGTATTACATATATCATACTCTAATGATAGCAGTGGAGGAGGCGTTTATTTTTATCTCAAAGATTTTCTAAATATTCAAAAAAATTCAGGGATAGATTGTTATTGGATTACAGTTAAACAAAACAATTTGGAATTAAAACAGAAAGAATTATTAAAAAAAATTATTAAAATCAACCCAAACATAATTCATATCCATGGTATTTGGAGTTTAAGTACTAGGATTATTCCACAATTAAAAAAAATTACAGAGAATATTATTGTTTCGCCTCACGGCATGTTAAATAGAGAAAGTTTTAGAAAATCTTATTTAGGAAGAAAGGGATTACTACAATATTCAAAAAAGAAGCTCTATTTATTATTTTTTGAAAAAAAGAATTTAAACCAAATAAAATGTTTCCATGCATTAACAGAAGGAGAATCAACTGAGATTAGGTGCATTTTCCCTAATAAGCCTATTAAAATTATAAACACAGGATTTAAAGTAATTTATTCAAAAGTAAATTCAAAAGTAAATTCAAAAATAAAAAAAAGTTTGATCAATACATTTAAAAAGCCTAAGAAAATACTACTATTTATGAGTCGTCTGGATCATCAAAAAGGGGTGATTGAGTTAATAAGAGCTTGGAACAACTTAGTTTATCAAGCAGAAATGTACGATTGGTGGTTACTGATAGCAGGATTTGGGCCACTAAAGAGCAAGGTCATATCTCATGCAAATAAATTTAATTCAAGAATTATTTTTAATGGGCCTACTTTTGGTTATGAAAAAAACTTTATTCTTGAAAATTCTAAGGGTTTTATTCTTCCCTCTTATAATGAAGGATTGCCTATATCTGTTTTAGAAGCATTATCTTTTAAAACAACTTGTTTAATATCTAAAAACTGTAATATAAAAAATTTATTTGATTCAAATATTTCTTTAAAAATTAATATTACAAAAAATCATAATAATATAGAAGCTATGATTATGAAATTATTTCTCCTTTCAGAAGAGGATTTAAAAAAAAGAGGGCAATCAGGATTAGAATATCTAGAAAATAATCACAAATGGGATAAAATTATTGATGAAACGAAAATGTTTTATGAAGAATTATGTAAGACTTAATTTATGCGTGAACAAAATTTAAAAGATTATAAATTACCTAAAAATTGGACAAGAGGTAAAAGTTTCTTTTATGAAATGATTTGGCAAGTTTTTTTTAAACCAATCATAAGTAGTTCATTCCCTGGAACAAGTTGGAGAAAATTAATACTTATTTTATTTGGGGCAAAGATAGGAAAGTCTATAAGGTTATCACCTGGAATAAAAATAAAAATGCCTTGGAGATTATATATTGGAGATTATTCATGGATAGGAGAAGATGTATGGATTGATAATATATCTATGGTAAGAATTGGTAACAATGTCTGCATATCTCAAGGTGTATATTTTTGTACTGGTAATCATGATTTCAAAAAAGTAAATTTCAATTTAATATGTGAATCCATTACAGTTGAATCTGAGAGTTGGATAGGATCAAAAGTTATTATTGGGCCAGGTAATATAATAGGCAGAGGATC
>MDTB01169485.1_pt1 | contig 11968 bp, 10 predicted proteins | sample 811161 | NCBI WGS metagenome assembly MDTB01 (sample SAMN05326650, study PRJNA326480) | marine metagenome | isolation source: seawater | place: Mediterranean Sea | collected 2009 | reverse complement strand
TGGCGGAGGGAGAGGGATTCGAACCCTCGGTACACTTTCGCGTACGGCACATTAGCAATGTACTGGTTTAAGCCACTCACCCACCCCTCCCGAATATACTGAGCATGTAACAATTGAAAATGTTTACGGTCGCTCAGGCTGAACGATTTGACTTAAAAATTCCACTTACATTGTGTTTTATTTAGTAGATATTTGGCAAGTTTTTCTTTACAAATTTCTTATTTATTTTTTTAAATTTTGTTGGTTCATAAACTAATTCAAACTTTTAGTGATAAGAAATGTTCTTTTACTGAGTTTGACTTGAGAGCAGACTTAATTTTCTGCTAAAATAAAATCCTTAATTTTAATTTCATCAGGGTACCAAAAAAATAGTTATAATTTCAATGAGAAATAAATTAGACAAAAAAAAAGTACTTGAGGCTATGCAATTGCTGCTGGAAGGATTAGGCCTGAGTATGGAGGATAAGCATTTTCAAAAAACTCCAGAAAGAGCAGCAAAATCATGGTTGGAAGAAATTTGCTCTGGATTGGGTGAAAAGAAATTTCGTCTTACAACATTCCCCACTTCTGAAAATTATGAGCCTAGCATGGTTGTACTTCAGCACATTCCTGTTAAATCAGTTTGTGCCCATCATTTGCTCCCATTCATTGGAGAAGCAACTGTAGCCTATATTCCCGACAAGATGCTATGTGGAATTTCGAAGCTTTCAAGAATCGTAGATTATTTTTCAAGGCGTCCACAGGTTCAGGAAGAACTAACCAGTGATATTGCAAATTTTCTGCGAGAAAATCTTAATCCTCAAGGTGTGGGAGTTATTATCAAGGCTACTCACATGTGTATGGCAATGCGCGGGGTAAGTCATGATGGCGTGATGACAACCAGCAGTTTAAAAGGCTCATTTCTAAGTGAAAGTAATGTGAGAGCTGAATTTATGGCATTGGCAAACACAGAGAGTTTAGTTAAATTATAAGATTAAGACCCATCTCTTAACTCTTAAAAGAATCTCACTCCTAATTTAAATACTCTATTTTTAGAATTATTTTGTAGGCCATTCTGTAAAAATTTATTATCTAAATAACTTGAGCTCCTCTTTTAAGTTCATGATAATGATTCAAAACTTTCTGGCGTGATCTCTGTGCGAGAGCAATTGCTTCTTTTCGTAGATATTTATCATCTGGTTTCCAGTTTCGCGTACGCAAACGATAAGGTCTCAATCCTAAATCAATATCTTCATTTTTACAAAATAATTCATCTATTTGAGGCTTTTTCACCCATGTATCCTTAAGGTTAATTTCAAGTGCGTAAAACCAACTTGCAAAATTTTGTAAGCGCTTGTCATCAAAATACCCCGCAGGTTTGAGAGATTCAACAAATTGTCTTAGCGCAGGATTTTGTTGAAATCGGTCATAATCTACCACATATAGGCTTTCTGAAAGAAACAGTGGTGCCCCATGCAGAAGAAGTCCCTTGGATTTAAGTGTGTTTCCTGTCTGCACGATTTCCAGACCAACACTGCCTTTTTCAGCATTCATAAGAGTTTCTTCCACATCGTCTACTGATTCCACGCGGAGCTGTGGGTATGCTGCCATCACGATACCGCTGTAGCGACCTTTAACAAAAACATGGCGTCCGTGTCTAGATAGCGTTTCAAAATCAATTGGACTGCGTCGGCTTCCTCCTTTTTTTGAAATCAGGAAAAATCCAACCATATCTTGGACTTCCCCTCCAAAAACTTTGTTATAACTGCTGAGCATCGCTGAACCTGCAACGCGAATACTAGTTGGCTTTTCCAACTGGTAGTTGTACATGCCCCATTTTGTTACCTGAGTAGGATCACCCAAATAATGCTGTGTCATCGAAAGAAGTTCATCCAGTCCAACAACCGTTAAATCAACCTCATCAAGCTTAATTAGAGATGATCCATTATGCGGCTCCTCCCCCTCAACACGAATTCTGGTTTTTCCGATTTGCCAGTCATAGCTCAGGAAACCTATACGATAAGGACGCAGTTTTCGTTTACGATCCACAGAAATTGAAAAACATGGTGGTGCAGATTTTGAGATTTCTTGAAGAAAACTGAGAGCTTGCGAAAGGTCTGTAGTGCTCTTTCGTTTGCTCTCAGCCAGAACATTTAAAATTTGATCAATTTCATCTGCATTGATCCCCATACTTTTCAGATTGTTAAGGAAATTATTCAGAGTGCGACCCGTGCGGGGGACGGCACATGTAAGGTCAAAAGATGGTTTGGAATTTATTGTGGACAAAACTAAAAATTTTTGTAATTTGATATATTTATCCGCAGCTAATCAGAATTGCATCATAGTTTAAATATGGAATTTACCACAAGTAATTGTAAAAGCGATTCTCGTATCATTGCTGAAAACAAACAAGATGTTTGTATTTATTTTCCCTGAAATAATTAGAACAAAACTGGAGTTAAATACAATCATAAACTGCAGAATATGTCTGAAAGTTCTCGCTTACTTTTTTGTAAGTATCTATGTTGTTAGAGTAGAATTTTACTCTTGTTGATTTAATCTATAAAATCTAAAGTCCACATATCTTAAAAGTAATCGAGTGTCTCAAGATTAAACTATTTTTTGATGAATTGAGTTTGAACTCCAAAAAGGATATATGTTTGGCTCATAATCTTAAACAAAAGCCTGAATTATATTAGGAAAAACAATTAAGAAACTTCATGCGAGATTATAAGTTAAATTACTCTGATTCAACAGGCGAAGAAAACTCTAGTGTATCAGTTTCTGATACCGAAGAAACTATTCTAGAGGGGGCATGGGAATTGAAATTTGAAGGAAAAGGTTCTGAATTGTTTGGAATCTTCATAGATAATCTTATCTTAAATTTGTTCACATTTGGAATTTATTATCCTTGGGCAAAAGCCAAAAAACTTCGTTTTTTTTACAGTTCTACCAGCATTAACAATAGCTATTTTCATTTTAGTGGTAACGGAAAGGAAATGTTCTTTGGGCTTATAAAAGCTCTGGCGGTATTATTTTTTTTAAATTTTATCTACGAGACATTTATTTTTGGTATGGCTATGGATTGGATGCTGTTAATAGGTGGAATATTTTATTTTCTGTTTTTTTATTTTTTGATTGTAATTGCGTCTGTGGGAGCTAAACGTTATCGTATGAGCCGGACATCTTGGAGAGGCATACGATTTCGTTTTGAGGGGACACTAAAAGAAACTATAATACTGATCGCAAAAGGGTGGGTGATTAACATACTCACTCTGGGACTTTATTATCCTTATTACCTTAACCATTTTCAGGCATATTGGACTTCAAGGAGTAGTTTTGGAAACATCTATTTTAACTATGACGGACAAGGCAAGGATGTCTTCCAAATTTGGATCAAAGGAATACTTATTTCTACAATCACATTTGGCATATATTTATTCTGGTTAAAAGCCAATCTCCACCGATATTTCTGGAAACATACTACATACAGTGATACTAGAATTGTTTCAAATCTGTATGGCGGAATCTGGCTAAAAGAGTCATTGATTTATATTTTACAGGTTATTTTTACATTTGGATTTGGCATGGCATGGGCGGAAGTACGCTACAAAAATTTTTATCTAAAAACATTTAGGCTTGAAGGAAAAATTAATCTTGCTTCTATCAAACAGTCTGAAGTGAGACGGATTGATGCAACTGGAGAAGGAATGGCAGATTTTTTTGATCTGGAAATGTGATAGATGGCTTTAAAATATGAGGGAAATTATTTTGACGGCAAGTCAGCTGCTAGTCAAAAGATAGAAATTCAGCATGTCTCTGAAGGTATTTTGATAAAATTTGCTGATGGAAGAATGAGTGTTTGGCGGAGTTGTGAGTTTCGCCTGAAACAGGATCGTCTTAAAGGACCGATAAGATTAGAGTATGGAGAATTCACTCCAGAAATAATTGAAGTTAAAGACCTATCATTTCATAAAGGTTTAAAAGAGAAAGTCTCCAAAAGACCTAGGTATTTGTCAATTTGGCTGACCCTGCTTGCAGTGCTTATAATTCCCTCAATAATTTTTTGGTTTATACCAAGATTTTCGGGCTGGCTTGCGAACTTTGTACCTGTTTCTGTTGAAGAACAGTTGGGTAATTATGTGGTTAATGAATTGTTTCCAGACCGCCGAATTTGTATGGCAGATGCAGGCAGAAAAGCATTGAAAGAAATGGTTATGCGATTAACTACTAAAGATTCTAAATACAATTTTAAGGTTGAAGTTGTTGATTCAGATTTGGTGAATGCATTTGCTTTCCCAGGCGGAACCATTCTAATATTCCGTGGCTTGCTTGATAAAAGTCCTTCAGCAGATGGACTTGCTGGGGTTCTAGCTCACGAGATGCAGCATGTCATGCATCGGCATGGTACAGTAAACTTACTTAGACAGATTGCTCTTTCGGGTATTTTCAAGCTTCTCTCTAGCGAATCAGGATCCTTGGCCAAAGCTTTTTTTGACGGAGTTCACGTTCTTTCAATCCTCAAATATACCCGTCGGCTTGAAGACGAAGCTGATGAATCTGCCCTGAAGCTTTTAATTAAAAATAGAATCGATCCGACTGCAATGATCCAAATTTATCAGGTTTTAAGCAAGCATACCTCATCCTTACCGGAAGCATTTTCTACACATCCAGATATGTCTTCAAGGTTGGAAAGATTGGGAACCTTAATTCAGCAGGAATCAGAATTTAAAAGCAGTATTATTCTTAAGCAAAATAATTGGGAGTCTCTTCAGAATATTTGTCAAAACTAATTATTGCTATAAACAGCGATTAATAAATAATTTAGAAATATTATTAATTGTGATCATAAATAGTGATGTTTAAATCAGATTCTAATGTTATCTTTAGTAGTTTGATTATTAACTAGCTTCTATAGCTTCCAGAACAATTTCTGCCACATCCTTGGTCTTGACGGTTTCGCTTTTACCTTTTGCTGTAATTCCGTCGCTTAACATTGTCATGCAAAATGGGCATGCAGTTGCAACAGTGGATGCACCTGTATTTAATGCCTCATCTGTACGTGTTTCGTTTATACGTGATCCGATTTTTTCTTCCATCCACATTCTTGCTCCACCTGCTCCACAACAAAAGCTCTCAATGCCATGTCGCTTCATTTCAACGATAGGCTCACTCCCAGAATTATTTAATAGCTTACGTGGTGATTCATATTCTTGGTTATAGCGTCCAAGATAACATGAATCGTGATATGTAATAGTGTCTTTAAGATTACTTCCAATCGGCAGTTTGTTTTCATCAACGAGTTTTTTAATGAATTGGGTATGGTGAAACACTTCATAATCACCACCAAGCTGTGGATATTCATTTTTGATTGTATTCAGGCAGTGTGGACAAGAGGTAACAATTTTTTTGATATTGTAGTTATTTAGTGTTTCCACATTTTCACCCGCCAACATCTGGAAGAGCATTTCATTTCCTGAACGTCTAGCAAGGTCTCCCGTGCATTTCTCTTCGCTACCCAAAATGGCAAATTTTACTCCGGCTTTCTTATAAAGTGTTGCAGTTGCGCGGGCAATCTTCTGGTTCCTGCTGTCATAAGAACCAGCACATCCGACCCACATCAAAACATCAATTTCATCTGATTGCCCTTCATTTTTGCCGTTTATATCTGACATCAAGGGAATTTCCATTCCATTTGCCCAGTCTGCCCTTTGATCAAAGCCTATACCCCATGGATTGAAGTTGCGCTCCAGACCTTTAAAAGTATTGGTCATTTCTGGAGGATAGGACTCTTCCATCATAGTCTGGCTTTGGCGCATTGCGATAATTCTTGGAACATGTTCAATGGAAACAGGACAAGCCTCTTCGCAAGCTCGGCAGGTTGTACAAGCCCAGAGTGTATCTGGATGAATGATATCACCAACCAGAGTTTTTTCGTCGGCTGTTTTTCCCTTAGTGAAAAGTGTTCTTTCTTCATTTCGCAAGTGTTTCAGTAGAGACTGATTGAACCACTTTAAAGTGAGTGGTTTGTCTGTGACGTAAGTTGGGCAGACATCATGGCAACGACCACACTCAGTGCATGAGAAAAGATCTAAACCTTGTTTCCAGGTCAAGTGTTCCAGCTTATTAACTCCAATATTTCCTTCTTCCCACAATTTTTCATCCTCCAAATTTGTCAGAGGTGCAGGAGCATGGGGATAATCCAGAGAACCAAAAAAAATATTTGGCAATGCTGTTATTTCATGAAACTGCTTCGTGTTAATAAGCAAATTGAGGAATATTAGCATCGCAGCAACATGTCCCCAGTAGCCAAAAAAATAAAAAAATGCGTTTCCACCCTCTCCAAAATAATTTAATATTTTTGAGACCAGAAAACTTACTGGAGCCCATTGCCATTCAGTTCCATATTCTGTGCTTTGGAAAAAATGCAGATTATGACCAAATTTTTCCACTAAATTATAACGAGCAGCATCAAAAAGTATATCTGTCAGCATGATAGCGACTATGAAAAGTAAAACATAGATGCCTTCCCAGTTAAGTTCTAACCGCTCTGGCTTTGGCCATATTCTTCGGTAAAGTGCCACTAAAACCAAGGCCAGTACCACAACTTCTGCAACGTTGTAAACAGAAATATAAATGAAACCAAGGATAGAGTCTGAACCAAGCAGAGGTAGATATTCTTGGAACCCAGTTACGAAACCTTCCCCCATCAATGTAAGTTCCCGTACTCCGATAATTAGTGCTCCCCAGAAAATAAATGCATGCATGATTCCTGAACCACGTTCTCTGCTTCGCCCAATAAGCCTTTCCTGTCCAATCCCCATTTTTAGTAATCTACCTATCCGCCTTCTGACATCTTTAAATCGGCTTTCGGGGGCCATTTTTGTAAGTGCGCCAAACTTGACGATGAGCTGCAAAGCTAAAATACCCCAGGCAAAAATCATTACCAGAGTCATTAACCAAGGATTCATTCTTTTTCCAATTTTCAGAAATGGTCGCTTGAATATTGCGACAAGTTATAAAATGAATAAAAAATTAAAATTTAAATAGAGAATCCATAATATATTTTCTTTAATTTTTGGGCAAGGTAATTACATTGCTTTGTTGTTTAGCAATATATATGTTTTTCTAATCCTTTATTGTTATTTCCCTAATAAATTTTTTTATTCGCATTTATTAGTATTATTTATCAAGTTTTAAAAAGTATAAATAAGTTGAATCAAATTTATACATCTTGTTTTAAAAGTAGGAATTATTGATATTATATAATTACTTGATCAATACAAATAATAATTTTAATTGGCTTTTTAGGTAAAGATGGCATTAGTTAAAATAATATATCTTATTCTTTTTATAAAATTTTTTTTTATTTCTGGTTGCAGCACAGGCAAAATATTTTACGACTTTGGAGATGAAATGGTTTCTTGGCAGGTTGATAATTATTTTGACCTAACTAGTAAGCAAGAAGTGTGGATTGAAGAGCGCATTAGACTGCATCTCAATTGGCATCGAAATAAAGAATTACCACGTTATAAGGCCTTTCTGATTGAAGTTCAGAGTAAGTCTGGAGATGGTCTAACAATGAGTGAATTGGATGAAGGCTATGCTAGGCTTGATCAGAAAAGGATACTCACACTTGAAACTTTACTTCTAGACACAGCATCTTTTCTAGCAGGAATAAGTCCAGAGCAGATCAATTTTCTTGAAAAAAAAATGATTGAAGATAATCAAGAAATGGAGGAAAACTTGGAATCTCCAGAAAAATTTTTTAGAGAGAGGCAGGAAAGTTTCTGGGAGCAGATGGAGGACTGGTTTGGCGATTTTAGTGAAAATCAGAAAGCTAAGATTAATCAACTGCATTCAGAATGGATTTCAGGCACAGTAGATCCTTTGGTCGCTAGGTTAGAAAGACGACGAGAATCGCAATTGCGCTTCCTAACGCAGCTGCGTTCATCTCAAGACAAGACTGAACTTGAAAATTGGTTGCGTAGGTCAGTAATTAACTGGTCAGGAGAGGATAATCATGCAAGGCAGGCAAGAATTCTGCGAAATAAAAAAAGGATTTTACAAATTGATAACCTTTTAACAACAGAACAGCGTATGCATGCCATCAGAGAATTAGATGAATGGATTGAAATTCTCGATAGTATAATTATGGATAATTGATACCTATTAATAAACAGATAGTCTAATCGAATCTTGAAATTAAGGAAATTATGAGTTTTAATGTTAATACTATAAATCATCATCTAAAATAAAAATATGAGTGAAATATTATTTACTTCAGAAAGCGTCACTGAAGGCCATCCAGACAAAATGGCTGACCAAATATCTGATGCCATTCTTGACGCATTAATTGAGCAGGACCCTTATAGTAGGGTAGCTTGCGAAACACTTGTTACAACCGGTATGGTCGTAGTTGCAGGTGAAGTTACCTCAAAAGCCACTGTTGACATGCAGAAAATTGTAAGAAATACCATAGAAGAAATTGGTTATGTTGATTCTAAAATGGGCTTTGATTGTAAAACATGTGCTGTTTTGATTAGCCTTGATAAGCAGTCTTCTAACATTGCTCAGGGAGTAAATGAAGGGGAAGGTTCACACTCAGAACAAGGGGCTGGTGATCAGGGATTAATGTTTGGCTATGCATGCGAGGAGACTCCTGAATTAATGCCTCTGCCTATTCAGTTAGCTCATAGGCTTACTGAGAGACTTACAGAAGTACGCAAGAAAGGGATACTGGAATACCTTCGACCAGATGGAAAATCTCAGGTAACAGTACGCTATGTAGAAGGTGAACCGGTATCAATTGAAGCAGTTGTCATCAGTACACAGCATTCTGAAGAGGTAAGCCAGAATAGGATTCATGAAGATATTATCAAAAATGTTATCAATGAAGTTATTCCCTCCAAATACTTGAATGGTTCCCCAAAATTTCATATAAATCCAACAGGTCTTTTTGTAATCGGCGGACCTCAGGGAGACTGTGGACTGACTGGCAGAAAAATAATTGTTGATACATACGGCGGCATGGGAAGACATGGTGGTGGAGCATTTTCTGGCAAAGACCCTTCCAAGGTTGACCGCTCTGCTGCTTATGCGGCCCGTCATGTGGCAAAGAACTTGGTTGCAGCTGGCCTTGCATCACGATGTGAGGTTCAGCTGGCTTATGCAATTGGTGTAGCCGAACCAGTCTCAGTTTCTGTTGATACATTCGGCACAGGCAAGATTGAAGAATCAAAAATGATTAATTTGATTCGGGATAATTTTGAATTGAAGCCTGCGGAACTGATTAGCTCCCTCAAACTGATGCGTCCAATTTATCAAAAAACGTCTGCATATGGACACTTCGGAAGGGAAGTCCCGGAGTTTACTTGGGAAGCAACTGATAAGGCAGATCAGATCAGAAAACAGTCAGGACTTTAAATAATGCTTAGTCAGAAGATTACGATCGTTAATCGTCTTGGTCTGCATGCTCGTGCTGCGGCTCAGCTTGTGCGCATGGCAAGTGAGTACCCTTGTGATATTAATCTTGATAAAGATGGTCAAGTCTCTAATGCCAAATCTGTGATGGAAGTTTTGATGCTAGGTGCCACATCTGGAACTTCCTTAAGAATTAGTGCTAACGGCGAAAAAGAGGATGAAGCCCTAAAAGCTATTATAGAACTGTTTGAGTCTCGTTTTCACGAATTAGAATGACGGAAATAATCAACGGAGCTACTGAAATTTATGGGTTAATAGGTGATCCGGTCGAACATTCACTTTCCCCGCACATGATGAATGCAGCTTTTTCGTTTTGTAAATTGGATGCTCGTTATATGGCTTTAAGGGTAAAAATGGAAGATGTTTCTCTAGCTATTTCAGGAATCAGGTCTTTGAATTTTGCTGGAGTAAACGTTACCTTACCTCATAAAAGCACAGTTATACCCTATCTGGATGAAGTAACTCCATTCGCTAAAAAAATTGGAGCTGTTAATACAATAAGCAATGTCAGTGGATATTTGAAGGGTACTAATACCGATTTTTTAGGCTTTTTACGTTCACTGAAAACATTAAATTTTTCTCCAAAAAATAAAGTGATCGGCATTCTTGGAGCGGGTGGCTCTGCGCGAGCATTGATAGTAGGCCTTGCTGATGCAGGTGCTTACCGTTTAATCATATATAATAGAACTGCTGAACGAGCCGAGAAATTAGTTGCAGAATTTTCACAATATTTCCAAGAGACAAAATTCGAGGCAGTTACATTACAGACCATACAGGAAACAAATCTTGATTTACTGGTTAATACTACAACTGTTGGTATGTTTTCATCTGAACTCCCGGTTGACTTAAATTTGTGTAGTAAAATAAATTTTCTAGTAGATTTAATTTACAGTCCGAGACAAACCTCTCTTCTGAAGCAGGCTCAAAAAATGGGGATTACTTCCTTAAATGGTATTGGTATGTTGCTCTACCAAGGTTGCGAATCATTCACTTTCTGGACAGGTAAAGATGCTCCCGAGGAAGTGATGCGAAATCGGCTGCTAGGTTTAATTGATTAATTTTGTTTTTCCCCATGCAGATTCCATTTGAATTTGATCCTCCCCAAAAAAATGAAGACCTATCTTCAAAATCTGAAGAATCAAATCTTGTTGATTCAGAGCAGAATAAAGCACTCACAGTAACTCAGCTGACAAAGCAGATTACATTTTTGTTGGAGGGAGAGTTCCGATCAATCACGGTTGAGGGAGAACTTTCTAACGTCAAAAAGGCAGCTTCAGGACATTGGTATTTAAGTATGAAGGACGAACAGTCACAGATACGTTGCGTAATGTTCAAAAATGTTGCAGATAGTCTACGCTTTGATCCTGAAGATGGTTTGGATGTTTTGGTTAGGGGGCACTTATCGGTTTATCAGCAACGAGGTGAATATCAAATCAAGATTTCTTACATAGAGCCCAAAGGTTTGGGGGCACTTCAACTTGCATATGAACAGTTGAAATTAAGACTTGAAGCAGAAGGATTGTTTGATCATAAGCATAAGCAGAGGCTCCCATTTCTGCCTAGAAAAATTGGAATTGTTACTTCACCTAAGGGTGCTGTGATTCATGATATGCTGTCAGTTATTGAGCGACGCTTTCAAGGGATTCCAGTTTTGTTTTTTCCTTCACAGGTGCAGGGAGAGTTTGCACCAAAGATGCTAGTGGAAGGCATTCGATATTTAAATACTCTTCGTGATTCACAACAGATCGACGTTTTGATTGTTGGAAGAGGTGGCGGCTCAATTGAAGATTTATGGGCTTTCAATGATGAAAATCTGGCTCGGGCTATTTTTTCATCAGATATACCAGTTATCTCTGCAGTTGGACACGAAACAGATTTTACTATAGCTGATTTTGTCAGCGATGTAAGGGCTCCGACGCCATCATCAGCAATGGAATTAGCTGTACCAAAAAAAATTGATTTGAAAAATACCTTGATCCAAAAAGAGAAACATCTGAATAATATTATTATTAATTTACTAGAACATCTGAATGAATATGTTGAAGCAAAGCGTCAGAGGTTGGCCTCTCCGGCTGCAGTTGTTCAGCAGTATGTTCAGCAGGTGGATTTTCTGGATTCACGGCTCAGTGAAAGAACTAATAATATTATGGGAAATTTTCAAAGATTAATTTCCAGTTTGTCTGAAAAACTTTTGTTACTCAATCCGGGACGAGAAATCGTTTCGCAAAAACACGGAGTTAAAACTTTAAATAGCCGTCTAATGATTTCAATCAGAAATTTTCATAAAAATTTGAAAGATTCAGCAAAACAACAGGCTGATTTACTTAACAGTTTCAGTCCACTTTCTGTGCTTCAAAGGGGTTACAGCGTTGCGGTTGATAAGTCAGGTAATTTGTTACGTTCGGTTAATGATGTGAAGTCTGGTGAAAAATTAGAGGTGCGTCTAGAAGATGGTACACTTCAAACAAAAGTTACATCAGTCAAACCTCAACAATAAACATGAGTT
>MDTB01062176.1_pt1 | contig 11968 bp, 12 predicted proteins | sample 811161 | NCBI WGS metagenome assembly MDTB01 (sample SAMN05326650, study PRJNA326480) | marine metagenome | isolation source: seawater | place: Mediterranean Sea | collected 2009 | reverse complement strand
GCTTATATTTTCTTTATCAAAATATTTCTTTTCAAAATAAAATAATAATAAAATATGATCTATAAAATTTTTTATCTTTTTGACCCTTCCTTCTCTCCAAACCCAAACTTGTGGAGCTACATAGTGAACAGTTCTAATTTTGGAATTTACCTTTTTTACTTTTTCAGCAACTCTAAGAGTAAAATCAGGACTATCGACTGTAAACAATACATCAGGATTATAATCTACAATAGCTTTTACAGTTTCATTAATTTTTTTATTTATCTTAAATATATTTAAAATCACGTTTGTAAAACCTAAATAAGTAATTTCTTTTAATTCGTAAATAGATTTTATGCCTAAAGACTCAAGATGTTCTCCTCCAACAGATAAAAATTCTATCTTTTGATTTATTTTTTTTAAATCACTTATCACTTTTGAGGCTAATTTATCTCCCGATGGTTCACCCGTTAAAATGAAAATTTTTTTCATTTATACATTCTCCATAGTTCACCATTATCAGATAACATATAAAGATCGCCAGTTTCTTTTTGTATTTTGATATCTCTAATTCTGCCAATATTTCCTTTAAAAATAATTTCTTCATTCACAAGCTTGTTATCTTTAAATTTAATTTTCCTCAATGACTGGTCTTTAAGAGAGGTTATGAGTGCATCGCCGTTCCATTCTTTAAATGTATCTCCCTTATAAATTGTCATTGCGCTAACTGCTATCGAAGGTACCCAATATTTGATTGCCTTAGTAAATCCAGGTTTCCATTGAGGACCTATTTTAGTCCCAGAATAATTAGTTCCACCCCAACCTAATATTTTCCATCCATAATTTTCTCCAAAATTTGCTCTGCCAAACCAGTCTCCTCCTTTTGCTCCATGATTAGTTAAATAGATTTTTTCATCAAATGGTGACAGTGCTATCCCCTGTGGATTTCTGACTCCTATTTGAAAAATTTCAGGTAACCAGTTGTCTTTACCTTTAAATTTTGGATTATCATTTGGAATAGATCCATCAATTTTAATTCTAATAATGCTTCCAGGGTGTTTAGTAAAGTCTTGTGCAATCATACCTTGACCGCGCTCTCCTACTGTTATGAATAAATAGCTTTCTTTCATGACTAATCTGGAGCCAAAATGATAACCGGAGTCAATTGGTGGTTCAGCTCTAAAAATATTCTTAAATTTTATATTTTTTTTGTTAAAATCCCCTTTTGCTACTGATGTGCTAGTTTCCCAATTTCCTCTATTTTCAGAATATGAAATAAAAATTTGTTCATTCTCATATAAGACATCAAGTAGTCCACCCTGACCCAAGCTAATAATAGATAGGTTGTGTTTTATTTCATGTGTATTCTTATTATTGAGATTTAAAGTTAATAACTTACCTTTTTTTTCAGTAATTATTACATTTTCTTTATCAATAAATGACAGGCTCCAAGGTTTATTCAAGTCATCAAAAATTTTTTCAAATTTTATATCAGAAGAATATAAATTTGAAAAATTAAATAAAAATAAAAAAATAAATAACTTGTTCATTTAACTTTAATAAATAATTTATTTTTATTGGAAAAGTTGATACATTTTTTTTTTTCTAAAAAAACATTTTGTTTGCTTTTTAGAACTATCCCTTTAAGTCCTGCCAACTTACATTGTTTTAAAGTTTTTAAACCTACAGTTGGTAAATCAATCCTTAAATCTTGTTTGGTCTTAGGAAACTTCACTAATACACCTTTATTTTCCAATTTTTTACTTCTACATTTCTTAAGCATTTTTTGAGTGCCTCCTTTACCCTCAATAGCAATCACTTTGTTATTTCTAACAACTGTCCCTTGGCTAAAACTATATTTACCCAATCTTTCCAATGTTTTAACAGCTTTATTAATATCAACGTTATCCTCTCTATTGGGTTTCGTTCTCGTGTAATATCCTTTTTTTAGAGATAATTCAGGATTAAACGCTAAAGAACTAATCGTGTTAATTTTTTCTTTTTTTAGAATATCAATTATTTCTTTCAAAATAGCTGCATCTCCAAGCTTGGAGCTTTTTATAATTCTAGGCATATAATAAACCCCTTTTAAATCTAGTCGAAGTTTAGAAAACTTAGGTTTTTTTACTTTTCCAGCAAATAAAACTCTTTTACATTTTTTGCTTTTTAAGATTTTAATAATTTTTCCAAATTGTCCTAGAGAAACTGAATGAGAATTTCTATCTTTCCTAAAATTTTTATTACTAGTTAAATCAATAATTAAATATTTTTTTTTATTCTTTATTTTTTTTAAGATTTGCTTTGGAAAATCAGTTTCCCCAAATATAAGGCCAATCATAATTAACTTAGCTTTGTGGTGAACAAATAGGTCTTTTTTTATCCTTTTCTATAAAAGTAATTACTTCATTTACTAGTTCATTACCTTTATGTTCACCATTTATTTTACCAAGATTTTCATGTAGATTTTTTGAAGCAAATATTTCTTTATAAGCTTTGCTCAATTCCATAATTTTTTGATTTTCATATTTCTTTCTTCTTAATCCTATCAAATTCAATCCCTCTAAATAATTTCTATTACCTATAGATAGACCAAATGGTATTACATCTTTTAATACTCCTGTCATTCCTCCAATCATTGCTAATCTTCCTATCCTTGTAAATTGTTGAACTGCAGAATTTCCTCCAATTACTACTGAGTCTTCAATTGTCACATGTCCACCTAGCGGAACGTTATTTGCTATTATAACATTGTTACCAATTTTACAATCATGAGCTATGTGCGAAGAAATCATAAACAAACAATTATTGCCTATAATTGTCTTTGATCCACCTCCTGCAGTTCCAGGATTAATAGTTACATACTCACGTATTAAGTTATTATCTCCAATTTCAAGACTGCTTGACTCTCCTTTAAACTTTAAATCTTGTGGTTGAGTTCCTATGCTAGCAAACGGAAATATTCTAGTTCCTTGTCCAACCTTTGTATCACCTTCGATATGAACATTTGATACTAGTTCTACATGGTCATCAAGAGTAACATTTGGACCAACATTACAAAATGGACCAATCTTAACATTTTTTGAAATTTTAGCTTTTGGATCTATTACGCTTGATTTATGTATCATTATTTTCTATTTACTATAGTTGCTGACCATTCAGCATCAGCCATTCTTTTTCCATCAACTTTTGCTGTTCCTCTATATTTCCAAACTCTACCGTGAGATCTGACAGCTTCTATTTCTAAATGCAATTCACAATTTGGAATAACAGGGTTTCTAAACCTAGCTTTATCTACACTCATTAAATAAACTAATTTATTTGCATATTCTTTTGGATCGATACCATGTGCTGTCAAGGCTGCAGCTGCTTGGCCAAAAGCTTCAACAATTAAAACTCCTGGCATAACAGGTTGTCCAGGAAAATGGCCTTGAACATAAAAAGCATCTTTCTTTACATGCATTATTGCTGTAGCAGATTTAAGAGGAACTATTTTAATTAATTTATCTATTAGCAGCATTGGTTCTCTATGAGGTAACAAACTTTCTATTTTTTTTTTATCTATTTCAATTTCGCTCATTATTTTTTCCAATTTTTTATAAATTCTTTAAAAGGAATTGCTGGATATCCCATAACAACTTGGTTGTCTTCTATATCTTTAACAACACCGCTACCTCCGCCAATTTTTACATTGTTACCAATAGTTAAGTGCCCTGATATGCCTGCTTGACCACCAATTGAAACATTGTTTCCGATAGTAGTACTACCTGCAAATCCAACTTGTCCAGCTATCATACAATTTGATCCTATTTTAACATTATGAGCTAAGTGTACTTGATTATCTAAATAAGTGTTTTTTCCAATTTCTGTATCATCTACAGAACCTCTATCTATAGTGCATCCAGAAGCAATCTCAACATCGTCATGTATTAAAACTTTTCCAATATGTGGAAATTTTAAATTTTTTTCTTTAAGAGGTATAAAACCAAAACCTTTAAGACCTATTTTGCATCCATCTTGTATCACAACATTATTTCCTAAAATTGAATTCTTTAGCACTACTTGAGAACCTATTACACAATTATTCCCAATAACAACATCATGTTCTATAATTGAATTGGGACCTATTATGGTGTTTTTACCAATTTTTACATTTTTGCCAACTAAAACATTATTACTGAATTTTACACTTTTATACTTTTTTTTAATTGGAAGTTTTAAAGATGGGTCGGGGTAATCGATATCTGCATTAGGATAAATTATCTTTAGAATTTTAGCTAATTCAAATAATACATTTTTAACAATTATTTTTTCTGTTGTGCTGGGCAAAAATTTTTCAAGTTTTTTAGTAGTAATGCAGTAAGAAGCTTTAGTTACAGACGCTAAAGATTTGTATCTAATTGAGTCAAAAAAAGTAATATCAAATTTTTTAGATTTATTAAGAGGTAATATATTATTAAATTCTAATTTTTTTTTAAATTTTAAATTTGGAAAAAGTTTATTTACTGATAATTTTTTTTTTGTGAAAAAAATAGATGATTTCATTCACTCAATTAATTTAATTTTATTGATTTTAATTTTTTATTTAAAATTGAAATAATTTCATTGGTAATATCTAAATTTTCATCTGCAAGTAATATACTACTTTTACTTACTATCATTCTGATGTTTTTTTCTTTCATATATTCTTTCATAATTGGATTTAGACTTTTGAGCAATTCAGCTCTAGCTTTTGACCTTTGTTTTGCAACACTGTCTAGAAGACTGTTCCTCTCCTTTTGCAAAGCGCTTACCTTATTTCTTAATTCTTGTACTTTTTTTTTATATTCTTCAGCATTTATTATTTTTTTTTGTTGAATAATTTTTTTTTCAGACTCTTGTATAGCTTTTTCTTTTTCCTGAAGTTTTTTAATTCCATTGTTTAATTTTTTTTTTAAAAAAATTTGAGCTTCTTTGCCTGCTTTGCTTTCATTTAAAATATACTTAAAATCTATAAAATAAGGTTGATCACTTAATAGTGTATTCTCTAAAGAAAAAAATACGATTAAAACTAATGTGCTTTTTTTCAAAAATTTCATTTTAAAACGTTGTTCCTAAATTAAAGTTAAATCCTTCTGTTGTATCAGTAGAAGCTTTGGAAAGATTAGTTGAAAAAATAAAAGTCATCGGTCCTAATGGAGATGCCCAACTTGCAGCTACTCCTGTCGATGATCTTATCTTATTGCTTTCATCTATAGTATCATCGTAGTCAACACCCCAAACATTTCCAAAATCAAGAAATAAACCTATATCAGTATTCGTAGACTCTGGAAGAAAATTAGGTAAATTTGCTTCAAAATTAACGGCTGCAGCATAGTTTCCACCGATATAATCTGTTCCGTCTTTAGGTCCTATTTCTCCTCTTTTAAATCCTCTTAACCTAGTGTTGCTTAAAGTTTTTCTTTTACTTAATCTCACATCATCTGAACCTAATCCATTAACTGCCGTGAACACAAGTTTACTTGCCCCAATTACATTTTCACTTAAAGTAGAATAAGCGCTACCTGATATCGTGTTAGATATATAGGACTTGTCAGCATAAAATGGTACTGACTGTCTAAAACTTATAATTGATCCATCGGTTGGCATAAATTTTCTATTTCTTTTATCATAAGTAAAACCATAATTTCCGGCTAATTCATCGTAAGACCCACTTTGTTTTTTTAAAGATTCACTGGCTGAACCATCTGTACGTAAATCATCATAACTTGCTGATAATCCTAAAGATACATATAAATCTTGATATTGCTCAAAAGAAGTTCCAATACCTGCACTGGTTAATGTGTTCTCATAACCTTGATCAGGTTTATCATTAGAAGAGCTAGTTAAAAAATAATTTATAGAGTTCCCAAGAAAATCATAGTTAGGATCAGTGTAGTTAATAGTTCCTCTTAAAGAACTTTCTGTAACATCTATATTAAAAGCAACATTTTTTCCTTCACCTAAAAAATTATTTTCTGCAACATTAAAGCCAAAGGAACCACCACTTGTCCCAATTCCTGCTCCAGCGCTTATTTCTCCAGTTGGTTTTTCTTCAACAAGAAGATCAATAATTTTTAGATCTTTTGATGAACCATCAGAAACTTTAGCCTCAACAGTTTCAAAAATATTTCTAGATTTAATATTAGAGACAGATTTATCTAAACCTAAATTTGTAAATGGATCACCCTCATCAATAAGCAATTCACCTCTAACGACAGATTCATTTGTTATGCTATTGCCCAAAACATTGATTCTCTCCACTAAAACTTTTTTACCCTCGTAAATATTAAAAGTAATTATAATGGAGTCTTTATCAGCTTCTTCTTTAACATTATGCTCAACAAATTGTAAATTATTATTTTCAATTAATTCATCTATTTCTTCTAAAAGTTTTTTAATTTTAAATGGAGAATAGTAAGAACCAACAATCTTTTTATATTTATCGTTTAATGGATAAAAAATATTTTTATCAAAAACTGAATCGGCATTTGTGATAATCTTTTTAATAATATACCTGTTTCCTGCTTCTATAGAGTATGTTAATTCAATATTTCCACTGTCTTTTATTTCAGCTGAATTAGATGTAATTTCAACATCGTAATAACCAATAGATTTATAATAATTTTGCAATAATCTTTTGTCTAAATTAACTATATCTTTATTATACCTTGTATTTCTTGAAATAAACTTCCAAAACTTATCTTCCTCACTTGCTATTATATCTCTTAATCTTTTTTCTCTTACTTTTTTATTTCCTGTAAAATTTATTTTAGAAATTCTAGTTATTTCACCTCTCTCAATCATAAAAATTAAATCAACATTTCCTTCATCTATTTTTTTTACTTTTGTCTCTATTTCAGAAAAATTATATCCCAAAGAAGAATAAATCTTTTTAATCTTGTCTACATCTTTTGATAAATTGCTTTGAACGTAAGATCCTTTTTGTTTAGATCTCATTACATTTTTAATCTCATCAACGAACTTAGTTTTAGGTTCCCCTAAAATAATCAATTGATTAATGATTGGGAATTCTTGTAAATTTATTTTTAAAATATTGTTTAATAAATTAATTTCTATATTTTTAAAAAAATTTGTTGAATATAAATTTGTTAATATTTTATTTAAATCACTTTCAGAGTAATCTTCATTCAATTTTATCTCACCATAAATTTTTACTGTTTCATCACTTACTCGTTTATTGCCATTGATCTCAATTTTCTTAATTATTTCAGAATTTAAACTACTCATGAAAAGTAGTGATAAGATTATAGTAGTAAAAAATTTAAGCATTATTTAAATATATCAATTTTCTCACTGGCCACCTTTCTAGCCCATTGATCTATAAGATGGATTTGGTTAATATTTTTAGGTACTTTTACAGCATATTTTTTATAATTTCTATCATTCAGTACCTTCAATATGTACCCGTAAAATGACGTAAATCCTATTTTTTTCTTTAAATATTCATCAACTAATATTTCATTAGTCGCATTAATAATAATGGGGGTAGAATAATATTCATTTATTTTTGATTTTAATTTAATTATTGGAAATCTTTTTTTATCAACATTTATAAAATTTAAATTTTTAAAAAAAATTTTTTTTTTCTTTTTAAATTTCGGAATTAAAAGATCAGAAATTTTGAACTCTTTTTCAAATATAGCGTTTGCTAAAGGAATTAACATTGTAGTTTCATGATAAATAAATTTAAATAAACCATTTTTTAACTCTATAATTGCATGTACTAAAGATTCAGGGTGTATGACAATTTCAATTTTATCAATGTCAAACATAAATAATTTCTGAGCTTCAACAATTTCAAACATTTTATTCATAAGTGAAGCAGAATCTACTGAAATTTTTTTTCCCATTTTCCACTTTGGGTGTTTAATAGCTTCTTGAGGTAGTGCACTTTTTAATTTATGTAATTTGTATTTTAGAAAAGGACCTCCAGAAGCAGTTAAATATATTTTCTTTATCTCTTTAATGTTGTGATTTTCTAGCAGTTTCATAATCGAAAAATGCTCAGAGTCTACTGGAATAATTTTTGTATTATTATTTGTAGCCGTTTTTTTTATCAAATTCCAACCACATATAATTGACTCCTTATTCGCTATAAGAATTTTTTTACTTATTTTTACCATTGTAATAGTTGGATCTAATCCTGCAATGCCTGGTATGGCAGCTACTGTAATATCTGATTTTTTTAAAGAATTATTTTTTGTATATAATTTATTTAAAATATTCGTTTTGCTTTTTCTAAATTTTTTTTTAACTTTATTGAAAACTTTTAAATCATTAATAACAAAAATATTTGGTTTCAACTCTTTGATTTGTTTAGAAATTAATGGAAAATTTTTATTAGCAATTAAAATATTAATTTTAAATAAATTTTTATTTTTTTGGAATATTTTCAAAGCATTCAAACCTATTGACCCAGTAGATCCTAAAATAGAAACATTTTTTTTCATATCAATAAATTATTATTAAAGTTAAAAATCCAATTGGAATTCCTAAAAGCATTGCATCAATTCTATCTAAAACTCCTCCGTGGCCAGGTAAAAAATTACCAGTATCTTTTAAAAAAGATTTTCTTTTTAAAAGAGAAAAAATTAAATCTCCAATTTGACAACTTAATGATGTTACAATTCCAATTATTATTACGTAAGGGTCAAAATTTTCAGTAAGATAATATATTCCTAATACAGCTATAAATGATGACAAAATAAAAGAACCTATTGCCCCAGAAATAGTTTTATTTGGACTTACATGTATAAGTCTGGGTCCTTTCAAAATTTTTCCAAAAAGAAAACCTCCAATATCAGAAGCCACACATACAATTAATATTAAAAAAATCAAAATTTTTATATGAAGAAATGCAGAAAAAATTAAAAGAGAAGCACTTAAAGAAAATATATAACTTATAAAAAATAAATTAATAAAAAGTTGAGTTATTTTTTTTCTATTAAAGATGATGGAAATCATTTTAGAAAATTCCAAAAAAGAAAATATACTAACTATTAAAAGTACATATCCTAAAATGTAATTGTTTATTAACATTAAAAATAATACTAAAAAAAGAATGATAGAGGTGTAAATTCTCTGTATAAAATTTTTTGACATACTATTAAATAGAACCAAAATTTCTTTTTATCTTTTTGTAGTTATTAATTATTTTTTTAAGATCCCTTTTATTAAAATCTGGCCATAACTTACTTAAAAAATAGATTTCTGTATAGGCAAGTTGCCATAACATAAAGTTACTTAATCTTTTGTGCCCTCCTGTCCTTATTAAAACATCGGGATGTGGTAAATTTTTGGTATAAAGATTTTTTTCCAACAAGTTAATAGTAATATTACTTTTCTTTTTTAATTTGTTTACAGTGTTAATTATCTCATTTTTTGATCCATAATTAATTGCTAAATTAACAATGATCTTTTTATTTTTTTTTGTTAGTTGAGTTACATTTTTTAATACTTTTTTTATTTTTAAAGGTAAATTACTTATTTTGCCTAAGATATTAATTTTTATTCCATTGGAAATAACATTTTTTAATTCTTTTTTAAAATAACTAATTATTAGTTTGAATAAGAAATTAATTTCATTTTTAGGTCTTTTCCAGTTTTCAGTAGAAAAAACATAAAATGTTACCACGGGGATTTTAAGACTAATCGCAGCTTCTACAACTTTTTTTACAGTTTTAACCCCACTGAGGTGTCCAAAGTTTCTACCCCTATTTCTTTTTTGTCCCCACCTTCCATTACCATCCATAATAAAGGCAACGTGGTTGAGTTTGTTCATATCTGTAGAATCTCTTTTTCTTTATCAGCTAGAATTTTTTCAACTTTTTCAATATTTGAATCAGTTAATTTTTGAATGTTCTTTTCAAATAATTTGCTTTCATCTTCGGATATCTTTTTTTCTTTTAATTTTTTTTTTAAATCTTCATTAGCCTCTCTTCGAACATTTCTGATAGAAACTTTTCCTTTTTCTCCCATATTTTTTAGTATCTTTATGAGTTCTTTTCTTCTTTCTTCAGTTAAATCAGGAATTCTTAATCTAATTATTTGACCATCTACTTGAGGATTTATTCCAATTTCAGATTTTTGAATTGCTGAGTCAATTAAAGATACATTAGATTTATCCCAAACTTGAATGGATATTAATCTTGCCTCTGGTACACTAATTGTGCCAAGTTGTTCAATTGGCATCAACTGACCATAAACATCTACTTTAATTGTATCTAGCATGTTCGAATTTGCTCTACCTGTTCTTAGTGTAGAAATATCTTTTTTAAAAGATTGCGTGCTTTTATCCATCTTAGATGAAAAATCATTCTCTTTAAACTCTGAACTCATTTTTAAATTCCCTCACCGACTTTATACCTAATAAAATTTAATATTTTTACTTCTTTATCTATTTTATTTTCATTAAGTATATCAGAAACTTTTTTTTTTGGATCCATTATCCAAATCTGGTTTAAAAGAGTATTATCATTAATAAATTTAGAGATTTTGCCATTTGAAATTTTATTTGCCATTTCTTGTGGTTTTCCAGAATTAAGGATTTCAGCCTTAATAATTTCCAGCTCTTTGTCTATAATTTCTTTTTTAATTCCTTCTTTATCTATAGCTAATGGATTTGAAGCGGCTACATGCATTGAAATTTTATTTCCTATCTCGTCATTCTTTCCTTTAACTATTCCCTCAAGTTTTACAATGGATATAATTTTACCAATATTTTTTTCAATTGAAGAATGAACGTAAAAAAAATTTTGACCAGTTTTGTTATCAAAAAAGTCAGCCCTTCTAATAGTAATTTTCTCACCAATTTTAGCAATAAGATTTACCAAATTATCTTTAACTGATATCTTATTTATCATTTTAGTTTGATTAATTTTATTTAAATCAGCTTTGCTAACAAAATTTATATTTGATAGTTCTTTACAGAAGGTAATAAAGTCTTTATTTTTTGCTACAAAGTCCGTTTCGCTATTAATTTCAATTATTGATATTTCTCCATCATGTTCTTTAACTAAAGCTAAACCTTCAGAAGCAGTTCGACTCATTTTTTTTGAAGCTTTTGCTATTCCTTTTTTTCTCAAAAATTCAATTGATTTTTCAATATCCCCTTTAGACTCATCAAGAGCTGATTTGCAGTCTTTAAATCCTACACCTGTTAATTCTCTAAGTTTTTTTATATTATCTAATAAACTCTTATTTGACATTGATTTTTTTAATTTAAATTATTTTTTTTTGACATCAGATTTTTTTTCTGATTTTTTTTCAATTTTAGATTCAGGAACCTTAATAAATTTTTCTGCATCTTTGATGGTATTCTTTAATAATTCACAGTAAAGATTTATTGACCTTCTTGCGTCATCGTTTCCTGGTATTGGAAAATCAATTCCTGTTGGATCAGAATTAGTATCTAAAACTGCTATAATAGGTATTTTTAGTTTTTTTGCTTCCGCAACTGCTAATGATTCTACATTAGTATCAATAATAAAGATTAAGTCTGGAGTTTTTTTCATCTCAGAGATTCCACCTAAAGATCTTTGAAGTTTTTCTTTCTCTTTGCCAAATTTAAGTATTTCTTTTTTGGTAAATCCTATATTTTCTTTTGACAACTGCTCATTTAATTTTTTTAATCTTTTAATCGAATTTTGTATTGTATTCCAATTGGTAAGCATTCCACCAAGCCACCTAAAATTAACAAAAAATTGTCCAGTTTCTTTAGCTAGTTCACTTACTTGTTCAGAAGCTTGCTTCTTAGTAGAAACAATAAGTACTTTTCCTCCGCTTGCAATTGTTTTGTGAACTTGTACTAAAGCATTTTTTAAAAATTCAACCGTTTGAGTTAAATCAATAATATGTATAGAATTTTTCTCTCCAAAAATATATTTTTTCATTTTTGGATTCCATCTTAAGGTTTTGTGACCTAGGTGAACCCCTGCCTCTAATAACTGTT
>MDTB01203586.1_pt1 | contig 11969 bp, 16 predicted proteins | sample 811161 | NCBI WGS metagenome assembly MDTB01 (sample SAMN05326650, study PRJNA326480) | marine metagenome | isolation source: seawater | place: Mediterranean Sea | collected 2009 | reverse complement strand
TCCCAGCCATTATCTATAGAATCTACAACTTGAGCATCTCTCTCGCTGTAAAATATGGTATGATTTTCAGGCCTACTAGTAGCTTTGTTATCAACTCCATATTTCATACCCTTCAAAGAACTGAACTTTTCCATATCGTCTAATGGGTGAGGGGGTACGTAAGTTTTTAAATTTCCATGTTTTTTACAAAGATACGATAACTGGATGTCTTCGCCATTTTCCCAAGTAAAAGGCTCTTCACGCCACATATATTGTAAGCTGCTCTTTTCAAAAAACCATGCATGACCCACGAGGTCGACCTCTTGAAGCTGTTCATTCGGATTTGACCATCCTACTCTTGTGTGACCGTAGTATTTTTTGTCATTCAAAATAACACCTATACCACCGTAAATGCCGGGATTGTTCTTGATATTTTCTTTGCAATTATCAAACCATTTGCTTCCGGGAATGGTATCGTCATCAAATAACGCTATGTATTTTGTACGACATAGTTGCGCGGCTGCAAAGCGGCCGTGAAACTTCCAATTAAAATCATTTTTAAATACCCTATCCACGTTCAATGTGGAGAAATCATAATTTTCATTATCTTCGTGGTAGTTAACCCATACCCAAATCTCTTTTGGAGGGCTAGTTTGCAGCCTTAGAGCTTGAATTTGTTCCTCTAAATACTCAGGCCTTCTGTAGCAAGTCAAAATAGCCGTCACTTCTTCTTTTTCTTGTCTAGAGCCGTCTATTAATTCCTCAAACAAAACAAGTGCTGAATTAACATTTGATTTTATCACATCCACCAGTTCAGGGCCCTTTAATACAAACCAATCTTCATAAGAAGCACCTAAATTCTTTGGTGTAGTAATAATTTGACAGCCCATCATTTTTGCTTCTACAACTAAGCGGCACAAAGACTCCAATACACCAGGAAAGAATACTAAAGACTTATAGTGTGACAGAATCTTTAGAAAATCTTTTGGATCATCAGAAGATATAAGATCATAATCTATCCCTTTTGATTCACAAAATGCAATAGCTTTTTTTGTATTTTTAATAGGATTTTGATAATCGACAATGGCTACTTTTTCTTTTTTTTCTGAGTGAGAAAAGTCCCTAATCATTTCCAGAGATGATTCTGTCCACAAGCTAGTACCTATTGATACGCACTTACCTTATTCAAAGTCAAAAGATCTGTTAATAATTTCAACCTGTTTCACACCCAAGCAAACTATTTTTTGAGCCGATCTATAAAACTCTTCATTTACCAATTGAGATTGTGGAATTATAAAGTCTTTAAATTTGGATGGGTCTCTGGTTTTTACATATTTATGGTCATGTTCGTATATCACATACTTTTTCTTGTGTGCAATATATTGTTTTACATCTTCCGGTAAATGAACAAAATTACCAATAATAATAATGCTAGAATCTATAATGTCATTTATTTTACAATTTCTAGATAACAATTCTTTTACATTGTACTTACTCTTTAAATGAGCTAAGAGCACTGCATCATTGCGTTCGGCGCCACCGGGTATATCAGACTCAAAAAAGTCTGCAATAAAAGCAATCATTTACAAGACCTCAATCTCGCTGAGTGCGTCTAACCAATCTGTATCTGGTCTAATATTTGATGGTATTAATGCTTCTGCCATTTTATCTAATATTTGCTCCGTCTTGTAAGATGCTTGAACATGATCTTTTAGGGTATTGGCCCACTTTTGGTACATTCCATGATTCTTATAAACTTTACGGAGTTGCTCTTTAAAGGATTGCTCTTCTGGATATGCCCAATTTGAGCCTTCCACCAAAATATCTTTCCAAACTACACTTTTTGGGATCGGGCCTGTTTTGTATTTTACCTTTGCAAAAAGTTTTTTATCTTTAACTTTTCCAGATTCCTTATATGGCGCTGTCAGAAATTCAGTGTGTGCAGACCAATCAGTTGCAACAATCGGCAATCCTGAATAAGCTGCTTCAAAAATTGGTAGACCAAAACCCTCTCCATGTGCTGCACTTGCATAAGCATGAATATCATCTCTCAAATATAAAGAATGTATTTCACTCTCCTCTAGATCTCCGTGTAGAAGATATACTTTACATTGGCGATCTCCGCAGTTTTGAAGTACCTTTCTCAAGTGATTAAGCGTGACCTCCCTGTCCATTGGGCTTCCCTTTGCCTGGCCAGTCTTTAACACTAGCCCAACATTATCGGTCCTGAATTCATCTACAAACCATTTAATCATGTTTTCAATATTTTTTCGGGGCCCCAAGAGAGCGACTGACAAGAAATTAAACTCTGTACTTGTTTCAAAATCAAGGTTCACAGACTCGATTTCTTTCACGGGATATGGCACTACTTCCACTGGACTGTTGCACTCTAGTATTGCCTCTTCTCCGGTTTGATTATTGACAACTTGATAACTAGTTTGCGTAAACCCTAATCTGGCATGCTCGGAAGGTACTATCAATTTATCAATACCCTTGTGTGTCCTTACTATCCACTCTGGAGATACTCTATCAGTCTCTATGCCGGCGGTCACACAAACAGAGTAAGGTGCCTTCTTTTCGAACTCAGAGGGGATTCCAACATGTATCTGAATATCGAAGGATAGATTTTGCCCGGAAGCCTCAGATTGCTGTATCGCCTTAGCTAGTTGATTTATCCCAAACTGTACCTCACTTGAAGTTTGTGCACTGATGGAACTAGCCCAAGAGGTACTGCCCCAATTTAAAGGATTAATATATAACTCTGTTCCCTCTATCTTTTTCAAAGCCTCAAATACTAATCTAGAATGTTCTCCATACCCAGACTGTGTCAAGATCGGCGCTTCTAATAATACTTTCATCATAGTTCCTCAAAACTCCAGTGCTTGTAATTTTTTCTTGTTTCCCAAGAGCCGCTTTTCTCAAACAAGTCTTTAAATGTACTATACCACAAATTTTTATACTGAGTCATACTGTAATTACTTAGGACGTGATTTCTTCCGGTTTTACCAAGTTCATCTCTATCTTCTGTAGTCATATTATAGAACTCTTCTAACGCGTCGACGATTTGCTCCTTGCTGATCCTATCCTCATATATATATGGGACATCCTGGGAGCCGATAATCGCTTTTGAGGCCGGTTCTATTCCAATTCCGAACTTTTTAAGACCGTCTGTGACCTGTCCTTGTAATCCGCCTGTCATGTTGACAATTATTGGAGTTTCACACGCTAAAGATTCTAAAGTTGCCAAGCCAAAACCCTCTGCATCTGAGATGTTGATAGTACAATCAGCAGCACTATATACTGTGGCGAGGTCACCGGGTGGTAGCTTTTGTGTCGATAATAATACCTGACCCTCTGTCAAATTAAGATTTTCCATTATAGCTTCTAAATCTTGACCATTAGGATCCTTTGGTTCTGTGTGCATAACCAAAACAGCCTTATCGTGACCGACCTTATCCAGAAAATCTTTAAACCAAAAAATTAGTGAACCGGACTGCTTTCTTCTTGCATTTCTATTGTTCCAGAAAAATATTAATTTGTTTTCGTGATCTTTTGTGATTTTCTCTCTAGTGGAATTTATGATATTTTGTTGTTTTCTACAGAAAATGTCAGTATCAACAGTGTGAGGAATACGTACACACTCCACATCTGGGGAAACTGTTTTGACAATATCGTGGGTGACCTTACTGATCGTACAAACCATATCATTTGAATCATAAAATTTCTTATTGAAATTAGGGTAAGGGTAATTATCCCAAACGTGATAATATATCATTGGAATCTTCTTTCTTATCTCAGAAGACATATCCCAAAGCCAGATATAAAATCTAGGATCTGTCATAAACCATAAAGCATCTGGTTTAAATTCTTCTATTATCCTTCTTACCGTATTTTGATCACCATATCCGTTTACTGGCTTTATGTGCCAATCATCTTCATAAGGAGAAACTTTTTGGACCCTATAGTCTTGATGCTTTATTGCTCCTGCTAGACAATAAAACTTAAACTCTCCTGTCTTTAACATGGACTCTATCATGTATTTAGTTTGCGTTCCGACTCCGGATGGCACAAGCGGAGAGTCCGCTATAACTAAAATTCTTTTCTTTTCTGTCATTGGCAATGTTCCGTTTTATAAAATTTACAATACCTGCAATTGAGGCGGTTCTTGAGACGAACACCTTTCTCTATATTTATAACAGCATTTTGCAACACTTTTAAGGAGTTATCAGTCTTTTTTTTGCCAGATGTTACTCTTAAAACCTCTACATTATCTTTTTTTGCCGTTCTCTTAAGTAGTACAAAATAAGTTTCTATCTTATTTGGATCAATATTGTGCTTTTTTGAAAAATAGTTCTTATAGTAAGTTAACTGATATGTGGTCATAGGATCTGATTTTTTATCTCTAGACCACCCCCATGAACAAGTTTTCCAATCAATAATGTGATATTTATCATCAGGAGTTCTTATAACCATATCGATAAACCCTTTAAACTTTGTACCATAAGAGTCAAACTCTTCTATAGGTTCTAAAAGCTGTTCCTCTACTGAAACCACCTCAAACTTTCCAAAGTGTTTTTTTACGGATGGTAAAACTTGCTCACATATTGGTGTAGCTTGATTTCTCATATCTGAGACTAGTTCCTCATTCAATGTTGAGCCGTTTGATCGTAGTATCTGCAATTCTCCTTCAAAAGCCTGATGGAAAATTTCCAAAGGAGATTCAGATATTGACGGGATTGTTTTTTCACAAACAGTATGAATTGCAGTACCAAACGCAGTATACTCATTACCTTCAAAATGTTGTAGTTTATCAATATATATAAGCTTGTGCCTATATGGACACTCTTTCCAGTTCTTTAGCTCTGAAAAACTAATTCTTTTTATATCCGACATTATAACCTCTTTTTTATTTTACTTTCTCTATAATATCATTTTTTGGTTTAGTTGTCGAGGTTTTTTTTCTAGGTCTTCTTGTGGCTTTTATGATTTCATAAACCCAAGTTCCAGAGCTTATATATTGGCCCCTTGCCATATTTGATACTTTTTTTCGCGGTGCTGAGATTAGTCTTATTTTGCCAACTAACTCGGGAGGTATTAAATTGTCAACATTTCCTTCATGCACTAGTTTTTTTTCGTATGCATATTTTCTTTTTTTTATTGATACTGTGATTTTAAATAAGTTGCCTTCTTGTACTATTTCTTCCGTGAACATAAATTTCTCCTAAAGTAAATTTGATATTTTCTTATGCAGCGCTGGGCTTACACTTTTTAATCTTGATATTTCTTTTTTCATAAAAAACGCTTCAAATCCATTTGCAAAGTATTCTCTCAATGAAGTTGCTGCGTACGGGGAAAAAAACAAAGTTGATGTAATTGAAGACAATATGGGATAGCCAACTGTTTGATATAGAAACATATCAAATTCTTTTGTATATTTTGTATTTAAAAAATTTTCTAATTCCATTTCGAAGCCATGAGCGTTTAACAGCGTCCACATTTTCTTTCTTTTTTGTAGAAATTCTTTTTTTATTATTTTATCTGCATATATCTGTCCATCATAAACCTCTTCTACAGAGTGTGCAACTTCATGTATTAAATCGTCCAGAAGATCTGATTCTGACTTCTGACGATTCGTTACATATACTGTTGAATCCTTATAAAGCGCTTGGATCTCTCTGTCTACAAGCTCTCTAAATTGGCCTATTTTTATAAATTCTATATTTTTCAATAAATGTTGAGGGACTATAGAAGTCATTTTTTTTATTACTGTTTTTGCTGACACATCGTTGGTTAGTTTATCTTTTATTTCTACTTCTATAGAGGAAACCACAAACCTATTATTCTGTTGCTGTTTCTGCTTTATGTACTGAATGCTTGCCATCTACATACTCCGTATCTTTAAGTGCCTGAGTGTACCCATTTATCCAATTTTCTTCTGCTAATGCAACAAGAAATTCTGGGAATTGCTCAGCAAATACATTTATTATGTTTTCCACTGTGATTTCATCAGTCTCAGGGTTTACTTTGTTTCCTACATAATTCACGATTATCTCTTTTAATTCTGACTCTGTAGGTATTACTTGTTTTGATAAATCTGGATTTTTCATAATTTTGTAGCTGCTATAGTGGCCACTTTTGACCTCTCCCCTTTTAATAATGTGATGTGACCCGTAAGATCTTCCTCTTTTAATCTTTCTACGACGTAAGATAAACCATTGTTAGTTGCATCTATATATACATTATCAATTTGCTCAATATCCCCAGTTAGAACGATCTTTGTCCCCTCACCGACGCGGGTAAGAACTGTCTTTATTTCATGTTGTGTCATGTTCTGGACTTCATCTATAACTATGAACGCGTTCGAGATTGACCTACCTCTAATAAAGGTCATTGCTTCTACTTCTATTTGTCCCTTATCCATGTACAATTCAAGCGTTGCCTTGTCATCTCCCATAAGAAATTGCAAGTTGTCTTGTATTGGTGCTAGCCATGGAAGCATTTTCTCTTCCATTGATCCAGGCAAAAAGCCTATATCTTTTCCTACTGGTTCAACTGGCTTAGTCACCACTATCTTTTTATAAAAAGCTCCCTGTCCAAAGGTCTGCTCCAGACCTGCGGCAAGAGCTAGTAAAGTTTTGCCGGAACCAGCCTTACCAACTAAAGATACAACTGGAATTGCAGGATCCAACAAAAGGTCAAAAGCAAATTGCTGCTCTTTGTTTCTAGGTTCGGTATTCCAAATTTTTTTATTGCTTTTCACTATCTTTTGAAGAGGTTTATTGTAGCTGCAAAACCTTGCTAGAGCTGTTTTTTTGTCGTTTGAGTTTGAAATAAGCATGACAAACTGGTTTGGACAAAGTGCGTGCTCTTTAGGGTCTATCCAAATTTCGGTCCCGGCGTAGAATCGGTCTACTTCTTGTTCATCTACGAGTATTTCTGACCTACCAGTATACAGGCCATCCGAACTTTCTACGACTTGCTCTGCTTGATAATCCTCTGTCATAAGACCTAGTGCATCACATTTTACTCTCATATTTATGTCCCTAGAGACAACTACAACCTTTCTCGACTTTGGCGCGATCTCCTGTTCTGAGAGAGCTGTTGCGATGATTTGATTATCAGAGTCTTCAAGATCTAAGTCATCTGGTAAACAAAGTGGATTGTACGAAGATACTCTCACTATCCCCATGCCCTTCTCTATCCTAACCCCTTTCGATAGACTACCCTTATCTCGAAGCGCATCGAGGTTTCTTATTATAGACCTAGCTTGAGAACCTACAGAGTCTTGTCTTTTTTTATGTTTGTCGATTTCTTCTAGTACTTTTAATGGGATTACGATATCATTATTTCCAAACGAATTTATACAGTTTGAATCAGTAAGATAAACGCTCGTATCTAGAACATATGTTTTTTTAGCCAAAATGTGCCCTTTTTGTTATATAATAGCACTATTAATTAGAATTTTTAGTGATTTTTACCCATTTAGTAGGTACCTTTTTAAAAATTATAGTTTCTACTTTTTTGGAACTTGTGGGTTTTTGAACTTCTTGATTTTCTATGATAGTATTTTTTTCAGGGCCGCAGATGGCGATGGCTGCTATGGTTAGGCCTGTTAAAACAAGATTCATTTTTATTCTCCTTTTGAAAATAATATTTTTTCATATATACTTATTATATATGGACAAGAAAAGTACTATTTTATTTTTTTTATTTTCTTTTTTATTTTACAGTTGCACCAACTTGAACCTAGAGAGGAAAGTCAAACCCCCAATTAAAAGCTTTGTGAAAATTTATCACTCCATAGTTATTTCAAAATGCACGCAACCATTCGAAAAGACATGTCCTGTTGGAAAATATCAATCAATGGGTAGTGGAATAGTTATGGATGTCATTGAAAAGCAGACGATTGTGATCACTGCTGGACACGTATGTGATTCGGATGTAGATACAAATAAAATTTCTGAATTTTTGCAAACTGTTCATGTCTTAGATCACAGAGGTATGAAACATGAAGCCCATGTTATGATGGCAACTCAAGATGATTCAAAAGGAAGCGTCGATATGTGCGCGCTCTGGGTTCCAACCTTAAAACAGAAAGGTGTAAAGTTCTCCATGTTCAGGCCAAAAATAGGACAAGAGCTTTACTACATGGGAGCACCTCAAGGTATATACCACCCGCCTGTGGTGCCTTTATTGACTGGTCTATACAATGGACAACTTGATGCATCAAATGCGCTGGTTTCAATACCAGCTACTGGGGGTTCTTCTGGATCTGCTGTTATGGACCTAAACAATAGAGTTGTTGGGATATTGTGGGCCGCTCATAATTTTAATCATGTCTCTATCATGACCAACTGGGATGCTTCTGCTTTGTTTTTATGGAAGGTTATTAAGATGTACGAAGGCAAAAAAAATATTACTCTTCCTCCGATAAAGAATTAATTTTTTCTAACTTCTTTTTTATCATCAACCTCAACCTATTAGCAAAATGAGGCTTTTTAGCATTTTCAGCTCTCTGAATTGATGCCTCTATTTCCATAATTTCTGTTTTAATTTGCTGTAATCTATTTTGTACTGTTCTTAAACTAGGCACTTTTTTATTCATCCTTTCTGTGGTATTCTACGTAAATTTTATACCTTAAACTTGTGGCATCCATACCAGATCCTGGTGGAGGCATTGCTGGGATAAAATGAACACTGGCCACTTGTTTATCTCTTCCTAATTTTGTTAAAAAAGCGATAGAGAGTGCACTCATAGTGAACCTAAAGGTGTTTTCAAGTTTATTATATTTTTTGTGATTCTTAAACTGCAATAAATCACCATATTTACCAATATATTTATTTATTATCTCTAAAGACTCTTCCAGTGTGCAATCTCTTTTTATTTTTCTTTTTCGCGGCATTTAAATAATCTCATCTATTAGACCGTATTGTAAGCACTTTTCTGCTTCCCACCACAAATCATGTTTAAGAATGTTGTCCATTTCTTTTTTTGGAATCTTTGTGTGTTCCTTGTAGATATTTTTTATTTTTTTCATTAACATTTCAGAGTTTTGCATGTCATCTTGCATTTCTTGAAACTTGCCCCACATTACGCCAGATAGCTGATGAACTAACATACAAGAGTTTCTATGCATCATCCTGTGTGTAGCCACACAAGACATCAATGTTGCTGCAGATGCTGCGCAGCCATCAATTATGGTGTGAACTGGAATTTTTGAATTTTTAATATAATCTACTGCTGCTAAGCCGGCAAATACGGATCCTCCATAGCTATTTATATGTAGCATAATTGGAGGTGGCTCATATTCGAGAGGAGTAGTTTTCGAAATCATATTAACATTTAAGCTAAAAATATTCTTATTTAGTTGAAGTATTTTAGGCCGAGTTACACCAGAATAGAAATATATTCTATTATGCAAAGTATCTACAACATTATTATCAGTCGATGAATGAGCCTTTGTTTCTGATGCGTATTCATGCACCGATATCGGCTCTGGTGTTTCTTCTCTGGTTTCTCCCCAGAAATAGTCTTTCATTATTCACCCTTGATTTGTTGAAGAATCATATTTCTAAGTTCCTTGAGTTCTTTAATTGCGGTCATCGAAGCTTTTCTTACCCGGCGCCCCGCTGATGCATTCCCTTCTTCACATCTCTGCGCGTCATACTCTGATGCTGCAAGTTCTTCTAGGATTGTTTTTAGTCTTTCTGTAATCATGTTTTTCTCCTTTTTTAGAAAGTTAAGTGGGCCCACCTGGACTTGAACCAGAAACCTACGGTTTATGAGACCGTTGCTCTAACCAATTGAGCTATGAGCCCTTATATATACATTTATACCAGAATTTATAAATAAGTTTCAATTAATTTTTTTCTTATAGTACTTCTAATCCCGGGGTTGACCACCAGGATCTGAGGTATAACTTTATGCCTCACATGATTTCTCATAAAATTAGTTTTTTGATTTGATGGGTCTTCGATCCAAGAAATACCTTTTCTTTCTGCGTATTCTTTTATAGTTTTTTTTGAGGTCATAAGAAACGGTCTAAATATATTACTATTTCTCTGGAATGGTATTAATTTGCTTTGTCCATGAAAACTGGACATCAGCCAAGTCTCTACGCAATCGTCGAGATGATGACAAGTAATAGTATAGTTGCTGCCAGTGCGCTGCAAGAAATCATATCTCTCATCCCTCCAAAATTCTTCCAAGGACCTCTTACCTTTCATTCCTTGTACTCTACCAATAAATAGATTCAACTTGTTCTCTTCTGCGAATTTTTCTACAAATTCTTGAGCTTTATGCGAGTGTTGCGTATCGTGATTAAAATATGCTAAGTTAATCTTTCTTCGTCCTTGTAATAAAAAATGTACAAAAGCCATAGAGTCTATGCCTCCTGAACATGCAACAGTGACAGTATTAGGAATTTTACCAATAATTCTAATCATAAATTATTTATATCACATTAATTTTTAATTGTCAAGTATTTTTTATGAAGCACTAAAATCTACAAGGGTTACGGTCTTTGTGACACCGCCGGCTGTGATTTTAATTAGAATATCTCCATCATCGCCAGTACCGGTACCATCTGACATCCAAAGAACAGAGTGACCTTCGGCAGGGTCAGCGGGGTCAGATGTTTTTTCTTTTATAGTAAGCGCACCATTAAGATGTAATTCGGTGGCTGGTGTTTCTGTCCCTATGGTTATTTTTCCATCAACTTCCATATTTCCTAAAAACTTAGAGTCTCCTATTACATCTAATTCTACATCTGGGTTTAATGTGCCTATACCTACACTGCCCGATTGATTAAAGTGTGCAGTACTGGTCGTATCGCTTCCTAGTGTTGTCTCTGAGACTATCGTTGCATCACCTTCCAAAGTACCATGATATCCACCAACATAATCTTTTATTCCGTCTTGACCTGTTGTGTCAAGATGATCCCCCATTTTCCACCAGTGAACCAAGTCACTATAAGCGGAATGTTCTTCCATGTTTTTCACTTTTCCGCCGTTGTATAATTCTTGAACTTCTGTATGTGTAAGTACACGATTAAATCTACATACATCTGATAGTTTGCCGGCAAGCGCGGTAGGTTTTGAATCGTTAACATCAATGCCTCCTAAAGTTGTTGGCAGTGAAGTTTGAGGCATGCCGGAATAGTTTGTCTTAGCCGCTACTCCGAAAAATATTTGATTGGGTACGTTTAGATCAGGATTAGCTGTCGAATGGCTGTCACCATCCATAAAAGTACTTGTTCCGACTGGGTGGGAATTCTTGTATATTCTTATACCACTTAATTCCTTGGTTCCGTCATAAGTGATGCATACGTGAAACCATGTGTTTTCTGCATGGAAAAACCTAAAGTTTCCAGAATCTCCAGAAACAACTATCCTATTTGACGTACTAAAAGACCCAACGCCATTTTGATCCGGGTCGGCATATAGAACAAGTTGTAGGTGTCCACTTGAAACACCAATATATATTTCACCATTGTTGGGTGAGGTTGACCTCTTTGTATATAATCCCCCCTGATTTAATACAGTTGTGCCATCATAGTCTATCTCATCTAAATTAACCCACATAGAAATAGTAAATGGCTTATCGGTTCCTCCGCCTGAACTGAAGGAAGTGTCTGTTGTTGGGTCGGAAATAGTTATTTCATCAAACGGGGTGGTACCATCAAATTGAATAGCCTTTTGGTTAACTAGCGCATTTGATTTTATTTTTGTTGAACCATTAACACTGAAACTTCCTGAGATCGAAACATCTTCTTTTATTTGTTCTGACCACCCAATGCTTTCTACATCTATTTTTGATCTTGCCATTTTACCACTTCCTACAAGACCAATATCTAGCCTTGGTCTTGGGGCCAGGATTCTTGCAATTGTGTCTTGCTCTAAAATTCTTTCTAGCCTTTGGATTTGATTTTCTTATTCTCATAGTCTTTTCGCCCTTCTTCTTTGCAGATGATCCGCCGTGGCCAAAATTA
>MDTB01055523.1_pt1 | contig 11969 bp, 14 predicted proteins | sample 811161 | NCBI WGS metagenome assembly MDTB01 (sample SAMN05326650, study PRJNA326480) | marine metagenome | isolation source: seawater | place: Mediterranean Sea | collected 2009 | reverse complement strand
CTTGCATGACTGACATTTTTGTGCTCCTTTTGAGAGATTGTTACGATATGTAACTAATACTAAGGTCTATTTTCTTGCAATGCAAAAAAAATTTCACAAACAAGAAAATTTATGTGTTGCTCACGTTTGGTTGGCGCGACGACTGCCCTTTAACCCGATATCCCTTGATAGCGCCTGAGATAAAACCACTTTGCTCGATCTCTCCGTCAAAGCTTGTGAGAAACGCAGCGGCCCCAGGGCTACACATTTTAGGTAACCCCATCGCCTGACGAATAGTCTTGGACCGCTTTTCTAGTATCTGAGGTCCCGGGTGAGGTCTTGTCGAGCTGGCGTTGTTGGGTAACACAAGCCACGATATCGAATCCCTCGTCGAAAAATATGTCGATCACATCATCTATAAACCAAGACGTACTTCTCTATAAAAATACGCTTGGTCAGGCACCAACAGAGGTCCGGCTTCATCGCGGTTGTTATTATTCCCTGCAGATAACGGAGGATGCTTGCCCTTGGCTGAACATGGGCTGGTCTCGGGCGACATGCTGTACATCGAAGGTTAAACAAGGTTGGTGGTCAATGGTGGGGGAAGTGAGCTTCTTTATTTTGGCCTACCGAGATACAGTGTTCAGATCGTCGCAAGCAGGATGAACAACCATGGCTGAAAAGATAACAGTGGATGGACGCTGTCATTGCGGGTCAATACAGGTCACTGCGCAGGTTGATCCGGATATGGTGATGGCCTGCCATTGCTCCGATTGCCAGAAGATTGGGGGCGGACCATATCGAGCGGTCGTTATCAGTGACGCCGCGGACTTCGTCGTCACGGGGGTCCCGGTTGAGTACGTAAAGATGGCAGAGAGCGGTAACCGACGTATACAGGCGTTCTGTGGAGATTGTGGTACGCAGCTTTACGCCTGTGATGAGGAGAGGCAACGGTTCAATATCCGGACCGGCTTCTTGAACCAATCACGGGCTCTGATGCCGAGAAAACATATCTTTGTGTCGTCTGCATTAGCCTGGATCACTGATATCGAGAATCACCAGTGCTTTGAGAGAGCCCCGGGTAGCCCTGAGACTCGATTCACGAGATAGCGATTGAACTCCAACCTTTTCTGAACCGAGCTGGCTCTACGAGAAAAATAGTGATCTGATCGACATTGGGACTCTGACCGGCTGATTACTCGCCGTGGGTGGCAACAGTGAGACGAGAAATAAAGGAAAAAGGGAAGTAGATTGAGATGGGGCTTCCAGGCCTACGAGATTGGGGGGTACTGGAATATCGCTTGCGTCAGTACCGCAATCATGACCATCGCGAAGAAGGCGATCAGGGCTGCTACTCCACCCCCCCAGATTAGACCCAACCTAGGCTTGAAGAACTGAAAAACGTACTGTCCTATGAAGCCCCCGAGGCCGCAAATTAATATGGCATAGGTTAGGCCTAGTGCGTCTGACATAGCTTTCTCTTCATCTGGGCACCAAATTACTTCGGGTCATATGTCCATGTGTAGTGTGGTGGCGTAGGTCCTTTATTTCGCTCATTAGAAAGCGACTGCTCGTGAGCATGCGCTGTTAATCCGACGCTCCTCGAAAGACAAAATAGACCTCGAGCGAGGGTGGCTGGCACTCCGAGCGCCCCATAGATTGCAGCCGAAGCCCCATCTATATTCATCGCTATCCGCTTCCCCTTTCTGCATTCAATCGTATTCTGTATCCCTTCTGCAACATCAGCGAATCTGGAATCTATATTTGGATCCTGGTTGGCGCATTCTCTTAGAATCGCCATGAGAGGTTTCGCTCGAGGGTCTTCTGGTTTGTGGAAACGGTGACCGAACCCTGGAACGAAACGAATATCGTTTGATGAGAGCCGGTCAAGAGACTCTTGGATCGCTCGGTCGAGGGATCGGTCCGAGCTCAGGTCAAGGATCTCTTGATATAGCTGGAGGGCCTGCTCTCCGGCACCTCCGTGGACGTCACCAAGCATATTAACTCCTGATGCGATGGCGTTGTTGATTCCGACCCCACAAGTGATAGCCATTCTGCTCGCTGCGATAGAGGGTGCTTGCGGTCCATGATCGACAGAGGCGACCATCGCCGCGTCAAGAAGTCGGGTCTGCGCGGCGGATGGGTTCTTCCCCATCACCATGAGCCAGATCATTTTGGTAAAATTATGGGACTTGATTAATTCCTCGATCGGCTGACCTCGGAATTCGATCTGTCCGGGTTCCATCCGGATGATCTTGGTTGCCCACCAGTCAGCCACATCATTCATCGAATCGATCCCTCATTTTTTAATTCCTGGATTCGGTCTGAATCGTACCCCAATTCCTCGAGGATCGATGCTGTTGATTCTCCAAGACTCTCGACACGTGAGGTAGGTTTGAGTCGTTCTTGATTCCATAGAAAACCGTTAGTGACTACATCAATGTGTTTCGTCGGATGCGTCTGAAGCAGAGACTCAGTGAATTCGCGGTCGCTGACTTGTTGGAGGTTGAGCGCTTCTTTAACGCTCAAGACCGGTCCGGCCGGGATATTTGCTGTGCTTAATCGATCGAGCCATTCGTCGGTTGGTCGACTGATCAGGATCTCTTCGATGTCGAGTCTCAGTGTATAGCGGTTCGCCTTCCGTCGTTCACGTGATTGGTAGAGCGGATTCTTCGTCAAGCCCGGTGCCTCGAGAACAGTGGTCAATTTCTCCCATTGCCTATCTTGGTTAGCGGCAATGTTGATGAGCCCATCCTGAGTCTTAAAGGTACCGCTCGGTGCGGACGTCATATTCTCGTTACCGATACGAGTTGGTTCGACATGATTCATTAGGAGATTCGAGACAGCCCAACCCATGGTGGTTAGTACGCTTTCGAGCATTGATACGTCGATATATTGAGATATTTTTTGATGAAGCGCGGCGGATATAGCAAGGGCCGCCGTCAGCCCACCAATGGTGTCAGCAATCGGGTACCCAACTCGATATGGTGACGAGTCGGTGTCACCGGTGATGTCCATTACTCCGCTCATACCTTGAATGATTTGATCATAGGCAGGGTTATCTTTCAGTGGACCTTGTTGCCCAAACCCAGAGATCGAGCAATATACGATCGGATCCTTAATCGCTCGACATGCTTCAAAATTTAGGCCTAAGCGATCCATTACCCCAGGTCGGAAGTTTTCAATCACTGCATCTGAGGATTTAAGGAGGTCTCGAAATATCTGTTTTCCATTATCCGATTTTAAATTGAGGGCGATTGAGCGTTTGCCTGCATTTTGCGCGAGGAAAGATATTCCCATAAGGTTTTCGTTCCAAGAGGCGTTGGCTCCAAGTTGACGCGCCAGGTCGCCATCAGGTGCCTCGATTTTAATGATCTCAGCACCTAAGAGCCCGAGTTGATAACCACAAAAAGGACCAGAAAGGACGTTGGTAACATCCAGGATTCTGAACCCTTGAAGTGGTTTGTTATCCACTGATTGGTTTTTTCCTGTCTTTCAAGATTGGGTATACGAGAAGTGCGAGAGCGAGGAGGAGAATGCCGAGGGTCATTGGGCGTTCCCACATAAACTCCAACCCACCAGCCTTACGCATGGCTCGCCCGAGATTGTCTTCGAGCATTCCGCCCAGAATAAAACCAATGATCAAGGGCGGAAGGGGGAACCCCCCAAATCTCAGTACCGTAGCCATGCGACCCAGACCAATCATAATCAAAAGCTCGGTCGCGTTGTTCTGGCCGATGTATGCCCCGATCAGTGAAAAGAAAATGACGAACGGAATCAGGTAGTACCGAGGCACTGTAAGGAGTTTGGCTATGTAAGGAATGAGTGGCAGGTTGAGGATTAATAGTACGATATTGCCCAAATACATCGAGATAATCACCGCCCAAAAAACCTCGGGCTGATCCTCCATCAGACGGGGCCCAGGCGTAATACTCAGGGCCACCAGCGCGCCGAGAAGGATCGCAGTGGTGCCCGAGCCTGGGATACCAAGCGTCAGCATAGGAACGAAGGAACCGGTACAGGCGGCATTGTTCGCTGTTTCTGGAGCCGCCAGTCCACGAATCGATCCCTTTCCAAACTTTTCTCGCTCGCCGGCTGGGGCCAGATTCCGCTCGATACCGTAGCCGAGGAATGATGCCATTGTTGCGCCGGCTCCTGGTAAAACCCCGACAAAGAACCCGAGTATAGACTGACGCGCAACGACGGGTGTGATCTCTCTGGCCTCTTCTCTTGATATCCGCAAGTTCTCGATCTTATTGTTATTGGCCATAGCCTTGCTTCGTCTCTCATCGAGGACTAGGAACAAAGCCTCTGGGAGGGCGAAGAGACCCATAACCAGAGTCACGAAATAGATACCACTCTGGAGGTCCATGATGCCCATAGTGAATCGGGCGGCGTTGTGGAGTGCTGACTCGCCCACGGTCGCTAGCATGACCCCAAAGACGGTCATGGAAAGGGCCTTGATGACCTTTCCTTTTCCAGCAAACGCCGCTATCGCGGTGAGACCAAGTACCATGAGTGCAAAGTACTCCGCGGACCAGAATAGTTTTGCTACTGTCGATAGGACTGGCGCGAAGATCATGAGGAGGATTGCGCCAATGGTGCCTCCTGCGAATGAGCAAATCGCTGCCGTGGTCAGTGCTTTTCCAGCCTGTCCTGCCCGTGCCATTGGGTAGCCGTCGAATGAAGATGCGACTGTCCCGGCAACACCTGGCGCGTTGATGAGGATCGATGACGTGGAGCCACCAAAAATCGCTCCATAGTAGACACCGGATAATAAGATTAACGCCGATGCTGGGTCACCAATCTGAATCGCGATTGGGATCATGATGGCAATGATCGACATCGGACCGAGCCCTGGGAGCATTCCAATGAAGGTTCCGAGGAAGCAACCGATGAATACCATGATGAGATTGAATGGGCTAATTGCTGCGCTGAGCCCGGTCAGTAAGCCGTCAATCATGGAGAGGCCCCAATAAACGTGGGGAGCGCCACCAAGTAAATCCCAAGAACATTATCAACCAGGTACCAGGTCAGGCCGCTGGATATCAATCCCGTGCCGAATGATCTAACCCAGTTGGTTTCGCCTAGAACTCGCGACGATAGGACGATAAATAGCGTAGTTGAGGCGATGAACCCCATTGGCCGTAGCAATAAGGCATAACCGATTGCCAATATGATCAGTAGAGCAGTGTTTTTCCACGCAAATCGTTGCCACCCGTATGCGTCCTTTTCAATTTCGTCGACGCTTGGGAGCAATAACAGCAAGGATGAAAATAGGATTCCAAATGCGGCAAGCCCAATCGGCATAGTATTTGGTTTGAAGGGCATCCGTACCTCGAAGGGAAGTAACGGATGCACCCAGGCCAGATACCCGTATCCGACAGAGAAAGCTAGTAGTCCAAAAGCAATGTAACGGTCGATACGGGCCATGGTTTTACAGGAAACCGAGCTCTTTCATGAGACTACCGATTTCTGACTCCTGCTTCTCTAGGAATTTTACGAAATCATTTCCCGGGTTGTAGATGTTGACCCACTTGTTTTGGGCCCGAACTTCTTCCCATTCTTTTGTTTTGTACATGTCGCCGAGTACTTTGACGTATGCAGCCTTCTGGTCAGCAGAAATACCCGGAGCAGCGAAGAAACCGCGCCAGTTAACAAACTCCGCGTCATACCCTTCGCTCTTGAGTGATGGAATTCCGTCGATTGGCTTTGGAGCAGTTGTCACCAGAATGCGAACCTCACCTTGTTGCGCGAGTCCTACCGCCTCAGACAGGCCTGTAGATAATGCGTCAGCTTCGCCTGAGAGTAATGATGCCATCGCTTCCCCACCCGCGTCGAATGGTAGGTACTTCACCGACATTGGATCAGCCCCAGCTGATTTCATCGCAAGTGCTGCAACCAAGTGATCCATGCCACCCGCGACCGAACCACCCGCGATCGCTAGATCGCTTGGGTTCTTTTTATAGATCGCGACGAGATCTTTGAAAGACTTCACCTTGCTGTCAGCCTTTACCACCAGCGCTGCATAATCGCCAATTGTTCCAGCGATTGGTGTCAGGTCACGGAAGCTTTGCGGAAACACCTTGGTTAATGAACGAATTACGATTGGGGTTGAGTTAACCATCAACGTACCAGTATTCGACTTCGCGTTTTCGATGAGGTAACCGATAGCCTTACCACCGCCACCACCAGACATATTTTCGTAGGAAGCATTACCTACCAGACCCGAGCGTGTGAGAACGTCACCCGTACCACGAGCTGTCCCGTCCCAGCCGCCCCCGGCCCCTCCGGGGATCAAGAAGTGGATGCTATCAATTTTTTTGCTGTGACCACCTGCCTGTGTTAGCGGGCTGAAGGCCACAACGCTGGCCAAGCCGGCAAAAGCGGCAGCCTTAAAAAAAGAAAGTTTCATGCGTACTCTCCTGTTATGGTTTTATCAAAGTAAGACACTTGTGCGTCTAGCCCATGCAAACACAGTAACCTGACAATAAGCTGACATGCGTTTATTACTTGTTGAAGATACTCAAGATTTAGCAGTTGTTTTGCTGAAACACCTGCGACAATCTGGCCACACAGTCGATCATGCCCCGACCCTGAAACTAGCGGGTGGACTTTGGTCCTCTGAAAAGGACGCATATGATCTGATTATTCTTGATATCGAGCTTCCTGATGGTCTTGGTACTAGCCTACTAAAAGAAGTTAGGGCCTCAGATGTTGCCGTTGGGGTGCTCGTGTTGACTGCTCGTTCCCAGATTGAGGACAAAGTGTATTTGTTGGATGTCGGTGCTGACGACTATCTCACTAAACCCTTTTCTTTGGACGAATTGGATGCTCGTCTAAGGGCAGTGAAGAGGCGTCACATTTCTAAACCTGTGGTGACGCAAAGTGTTGGTCCATTGTCTTATGACCCTACCAATCGAACCGTCTGGATAGGCTCAGATCAATTGCAACTCCGGTCACAGGAGCTTAAGTTATTTGAGTCCTTGATCGATTCGAATGGATGGTCCGCGTCAAAAGAATATTTATTCGATCGGTTGTATGGGCTTGATCAGGATGCTTCGGCTAACGCGATCGAGGTCCATGTCAGTAGATTACGTGGGAAGTTGGTCGACCATGGACTAGAGATTGAGGCGGTCCGTGGCTATGGTTATCGGCTGAGGTATCGTTTGGATGAATGACCTTTGGAGCATCAGACGGCGCTTGTTCGCTTCATGGTTTCTGATGCTGATTCTCGTATCGGTCGTGGTGTACTGGTCAGCGAACGTGGTCGTCGAACGGTCTCTCCGTGAAGGCCAAGACCGTAATCTTCAGGCAGTTGCCCAGGTTATCCTTGATAGTGCAGTCAAGATCGATACCGTCATAGAGTTTGAGCTACCGTATCAGGCGTTCGAGGTTCTGGCGTATTCGGCGCCTGAGCGTATTTATTATGCGGTGTCTGTCGACACGCAGCATTTGTCGGGCTACCGAGACCTCCCGCGACCAGAGGCTAGCGTTAATGCCTTTGGGGCATTATACCGTGGCGAGCCCACTCGGTTTTATGTTGGGAGTAAGCCAATCTTTCCAGGGAGTACGGAGCGCCTACGTGTTGTTGTTGGACAAACAGAAACTAGTTATCAGACTGAGTCCACAACAATAGCTGTCTGGATCGCTGTTGCAGTGTTGGTCGCGTTTACCCTGCTCGCGTTGTGGGCCGAGTTCAGTCTGCGACATGCATTGAAACCGGTTATTGAAATCGAAAATGATTTGGGTTCCCGGGCGGCTGATGACTTTACGCCTATCATTCGACAGGTACCTTCTGAGGTGGCCCGTCTTGTGCAAACCCTGAATCGTACATTCGATAAGCATCGGGGATTACTTGAGGAAAATAGAGCCTTTATTGCACAAGCCACCCATCAGATTAAGACCCCGATCGCGGCGATCCTCACCCGTGCTGAGTTATTGGAAAAAGAAGTTGAAGAGCGATCCCGAGACAGCGTCAAAGACCTGATCGTGCGGGCGAGATATGCGAGCAAGCTGGCGACCCAGGTACTGCTGCGGGCGACTATTACTTATCGCGAAATAGTGGGAGTTCGAGAACAGTTTGATCTAACGACATTAGTATCCAGCGTACTAAGAACCATGGACCCATCTGCTGAGATAAAGGAGGTGGGTCTAACTTTACTGAGTCCGGAGGATACGCCTGTAGTATTAGATGGTGACCGCATCGCTATACGTGAAGCGATTACGTGCCTGATTGATAACGCGATTGAATATACGCCGGCTCTGAGCGATATCGAAATTGAGGTTTATGAGACTGACAATGAAGCCTGTGTATCAGTGATGGATCGAGGTCCTGGATTTACAATAGATATAGCGCAGTTATCTGGTTTCGATACAAGTAAAAAAGACCCATCACATGTCGGGCTGGGTCTTGCAATCATCGAACGAGTTGCGAAATCCCACGGGGGTCGTCTTACTATTTCGTCACGTGAGGGAGGTGGATCGCAATGCGTTTTGTCGTTTGCTGTGTCCTGATTACGTTATCGTTTCAAGCAAAGTGTTTAGAAATCGAAGGCGAATTTTTTGTTGGTGATGCTCCTAATCAGATAGTCGTTATTGGAACCGCTGACTTCTCCCGTGTCCAGCCAGTATTTGCGGGGTTCGTTTCAGAGCAGAAAGAGCTTCAGGTCCGATACCTACAGATGTCCAGCCGTGAAATTGATCGGGCGGTGAGGTCTGGGCTTTCACCCGATATTGACCTGGTAATGTCGTCTGCCGTCGATTTACAAGTCCGGCTCGTTAACGATGGCTACGCGAAGGCTTTTGAGCCAGGATTAGCAGCTGATTCTGGTTGGCGAGGAGAGCTCGTTCAGTACTCCCTTGAGCCGGTCGTCACGATTTTCAACGTAGCTCGTTTGGTAGGTTTCGAGCGTGTCAGAACCCGGCGGGATCTCGCTCGGTTTTTGGAACGCTCTTCCGGGAGGTCTCTTCGTTTAACTCTTTATGACCCAGATGTGTCTGGTGTGGGGTACTTGTTGAGCCGCCAAGATCTTGTCCAGGATGAGCATTTTTGGAGTCTTCTGGATGTATTCTCGGCTCAACATTTGGAGCCTAATTGTTGTTCAGGTGACATGATTGACCGGGTCATTAATGGTGAGTCGGATCTCGCCTACAATGTGCTCGAGTCTTATGTGCTACCCCGTCTCGAGGATGCGCCAAATCTAAAAATTTTGCGCTTTGATGACTACCAGCTGGCTATTCCACGAACAGCGTTTATTCCCAAACAAGCTGATGGCCCGGAGTCAGCGAATAAATTAGTTCGCTACTTCGTGAGCGAGGAGGGACAAAATCGTTTAGCTCCGGGTGTTCGGCTAGACGTCATCCAGGCTAATCGGAAAGGTGGTCCGATTAAGCCCATTCGGATCACGCCAGCGCTGGTTGTTCATCTCGATGACATGAATCGTCGGAGATTCTTTCAGCGCTGGAACCGCTCCGTCCAGGACCCTTGAATCACAGCTCTAAGATTACTGATATTCACTAGCCAAACGCAAATAACGCAATCAAGGAGATAGCGTTGATCCCAAAAAATCCAACAGATAAACCGTGGAGCATTCCGAACCGCTTTTTGATCTGTGGAGTTGGTTTGTCAATTAGTTGATCCGATACCAGGTTTACCTTAGGCATGATTACTCTCAGATTCAGGTAGGCGAGTAGTGTGACGACCAGGCCGACACTGATCCCGTAGTGATATGTCTCACCACTCGCTGAGAGCCCTACGCTCAAAATAATGATCGCTAGTCCGACAGCAATCTCGTATCTAAATAACCGCGGAAAGTAGGCCCTTAAAAATGCACTTGCTTGAGTCCCCTCTAGCGTCGCAAACACAGTGGGGGAGACTGTTAAAGTGAACATGATGATCGCACCGATCCAAGCCCAGATGAGTGCGTGTAATGATGTCAGTATCATAATCCCTCGAGTGATTCTTTGAGTAAATGGCAGACGGCCTGTGTAGATTGTGGGTTTTGTCCAGTAATCAAACGTCCGTCCCGAACAGCATGGGACGTGAAATTTTTACTACATTCGAACAAAGCACCCGCCTCACGTAGCCGTGTTTCTAGTAAGAATGGCTCAACACCGATGAGCTCGATTTGCTGTGTCTCACGATTGGTGAAGCTATTGACGCGTTTGTTGTGAACCAGGGGATCTCCGTTGGTTTCCTTCGCCTGTAGGAGTCCAGATGGACCATGGCATACAGCGCCAACGATCGCTCCAGAGGCCCACGCATCGCTCACGACCTGACCGATCATCTCTGTGTCAAAGTCCCACATCGCGCCGTGACCACCAGGTAAAAATACGCAGTCGTAGTCGGAACCCTTTACCTCAGAGGCTTTGACGGTGGTGGCAAGAGCACCCGTGGCCTCTTGATCATCCATGAAGCGTGCAACGTTCGGTGGGCGTTTGTCCGGTTCTACGAGAGTCTTTGGATCGGGTAGTCCAGATCCTCCGGCGATTGACGCAAGAGTGATCTCCCAGCCGAGGTCGCGGATTGTCCAGTAAGGCGCTGCCATTTCGTCGTAGTAGAAACCTGTCTCTTTGCCAGTGTTTCCTAGCGTCGTGTGGGAGGTCAGGACCAGTAGCGCGCGTTTTGTCATGGTTATGCTCTTCTGTACATATTAGTCATAGGTAATACTCGATCGATTGGTTTTCAATCATCAAAAGTTGGCCCGTCGATTGCTTAGCCCTCAGTAGTGTCAATTTTTTGGAGTACGGGTAAATGGACATTTTCGTCGGGACTGTAGGATTTGTCGGAATGATCTTCGTGGTCGGGTTACTAGATATTGCGATTGCCAAGTATCAATATCGATCAGAGCTGACTGGGTTCTAGTTTCTAAACGATAGACGCTCGCGCCTGTCTGGCAGGTGCGATTAGACTGAGTCATCAAGTATTAGGATTCAGTTGATTGGGAATCTATCTTTCATTATTCACGTCATCCTTGTTGGCGGCGACCCTCATTCCTGCTCAGTCTGAAGCTGTCCTATTGGGTTCGATCCTATTGATTCCAGACCAGGCTGTCGGGCTCGTCCTCGTTGCTTCGCTTGGGAACGTCCTGGGAGCGGTAATCAATTGGGTGTTGGGGAGGTTTTTCAGCGATTCGGTCGGACGGCGGTTGTTTTCAGATGAGTCACGGATCAAGTGGGTTTCTCAATGGTATAAGCGGTATGGTTGGGTCACCCGGTTCGGAAGCTGGATCCCTATCATTGGTGACCCTCTGACTTTTTGTGCCGGTGTTATGAAGGAACCTCTTTGGCGTTTTTTATTGGTAGTAACGTTCGCTAAGACAGCGAGGTACGTGGTCTTGACAACGACGACAATGCAAGCCCTCTCTAGTTAACCACCGTAGCGCCCAAAAGCCTCGAGATTTCGTGTCCAGACTTGGCAGTTTCCTTGCCCAGATTTGCGATCGAGCGGTCATCAATTCGCGCAACTGGACCAGAAATAGAAATCCCTGCGACTATTTCGTTCGCTGCGTTAAAAACAGGCGCACCGATGCAGCGCATGCCGATGAAACGTTCCTCCTTGTCGACGGAATATCCTACCGCACGGATTCGATTAAATTCTTCTAGCAGCTCCTGCTCTTGAACGATAGTGTTTTGGGTGAACTGCTCTAATGGGGCTTTCTCGAACAAGGTTTTTTGATCAGTGATCGCGATGTATGCGGCGATTACTTTGCCGATACCAGAGGAGTGCCAGGAGCCTCTGGAACCTGGCCTGAAGAACGCCCGAATCGCGTGGTGTGTTTCATGTTGCGCAATGAAAATTACCTCCCCGAGATCCATGATCCCCAGATTTGCTGTCTCACCGGTCCGACCGGACAGGTCTTTAAGGATCGGTCTCGCGATGCTGAGTAGTTTGGCTGCCCGCGGAAAAGCGCTCCCTACCCGGAAGGCCTCGATACCGATAGACCAGGTAGCATCTGATTTCGATTGTCTGATAAACCCGTGCGACT
>MDTB01219492.1_pt1 | contig 11970 bp, 12 predicted proteins | sample 811161 | NCBI WGS metagenome assembly MDTB01 (sample SAMN05326650, study PRJNA326480) | marine metagenome | isolation source: seawater | place: Mediterranean Sea | collected 2009 | reverse complement strand
TGACAAGATGCACAACGAAATGATTGGAGGTGCGATGATGGGTAGAAGCGTTGTATTTAGAATAGAGACAAACTTGTTTAATGACTAGACTTATAAAATATTTATTAATGCTACTTTTTATGTTTTCATGCAATGATGAAAACAACACAACATCATCAATGTCAGATAGCTTCGAGACTACCACTGTGTCAATTACAAGTCCAACCCCTGAAAGCAACTTTGAAGAAAGCTTTCGCATTGAATATGAAGTTGGTGACTTCGAAATTGTAAACAATTTTGAAATAAATATATACTACTTTATTGAAAATCAATCAACAACTACTAGTGTAAATGATTTTACTTTTCATAGATGTAATGACTTCAAGATAATGAAGTACCCTGTAACAAATGCCCAGTATGCAAACTATCTTAACTCTGTTGTTGACCTTGGGCTAATGGAAGTTGAAACTGTTGTAACTCAAACAAGTGGAATTGAAACAAAAGATATTTCTCTTCCAAGCAATGCAACGGGAATTCAAAAAATTGAAATAATTGCTTATAACTTGGCTCAAAATATTGTTGCTGAATCGAGTACTATCTTCAATGATGAAACTGGAACTGGATACTTCATAAGCGGCAACGAGGTAAAGGGTCCTAAAGGTGAAGATGAATTTTCTGTCTTCTACGATACAGAGGCTGGCCAAATTTTGTTTGATGGCAGCAATGGAGGGTTTAATGTTGAGGGTGGAAAGGAAAGCTTCCCCGTTGTAGGCATTACGTGGAACGGTGCTACAGACTTTGCTGATTACTTTGAACTTGATATTCCAACTCAAGATCAGTGGACCTTTGCAGCAAGAGGAAGCGAAGATTGGATGTATCCATGGAACAGCAATACATATGAGAGCTTCGCCAACTATGACAACACACATTCAACCACAACCATGGAAGTTGAATCTTTTAATGGAACCGGGTCGTTGCGGTATGCGCAAAGCTACTGCGGATTGTTTGATATGTCAGGCAATGTGTGGCAGTTCACATCATCACCGGGTCTAATGGAAGACACCTACATCGTTACAGGAAGCTCTGGCGGCGACATGAAGAACAACCTTAAGATTGACGTTGTTTCATCTATATGGCAAGACATTGCAACCCAAAGCCATGGCTTTAGAATGGTTGCTTCTGCAGGCTTCCAAACAGAAGAGATTGAAGGATGCATGGACCAGTCAAGCTGTAGCTATGGAAGCTGGGTAGACATTCCTAATGATGAGATGTGCTTTGAAACTGACTGTCTAGAGAACTGCAATGGAGAAGCATTTAATGATAGTTGTAATGAATGTGTAGGTGGAGCTACGGGTCTATCTGAAGGCTACTCTATTGATTGTATGGGGCTATGCGATGGAGAAGCATTTCTAGATAACTGTGGTGTCTGTGTAATGGGTACATCTGAAAACAACATCCCAAACTGTATTAGCTTATCAGGTGTTTCAATTGACTCTGATTGCCAGAGCTACATAGATAACAACCCAGACTATGTGCCATGGACAAGCTCAAACTACTTAGAATCAAATGCCAATCAGATTGATTGCTCTGGGGTCTGCATCTCAGGTCAAGCTGGCTGCAAAGCCTCAATATTCAACACCTTTGATGACTGTGGAAATGATAACGCTATGCTAGATGATTGCAGCCTGTGCTATGGAGGAATTTTAGATAATCAAGTTCCAAGCGAATCTGATTGTAATGGTGATTGCAATGGTGACGCTGAAATTGATTGTTGTGGGGATTGTGTTGGAGGTTTAACTGGACTTGACATTGATCAGTGCTCAGAATACAACAAGGATGAATGCAATGTATGCACAGGCGGAGATTACGATGGTTGCGTAGCTGGAGATACTGCAGATTGTGGACATGAAGGTGACAATAACGATAAAGATTGTAATGGTGACTGCTTTGGAAGTGCCATTGAAAATGAATGTGGCTGTGTTGGAGGTGTAACCGGCTATGAAACTGATTACTGCTATGGATGCAACAACCAATACGCTGATAACTTTTGGTGCAACAAAACGCCTGGAATTTTCTGCTTTGGCTTTCCCCAGCAGGATTTTGTTCAAAACTGCAGAGATGAGTGTAGAAGCGGAAACGACTTCTACTCGCCCCCTGATAACATTCAAGAAGATGGAAGCTGTGAGTTTAGCGGCTGCAAGGACAGCCTGGCTGATAATTTTGGTCTTCAAAATGATACTAACTGTGAAATATACGATCAAAGCGGAGAGTGCAACCTTAGCGGTTCCAATTCAAACTACGCGTGTTCTCAAGCAGTTTCTGGAGATATTACGGGTACCTGCACAGACAATGGAAGCTGCCAATATGTTGGGTGCACAAATGATGAGTCTTCAAACTATGACTCCAATGCAAACGTTGACAACGGTCTATGCGTTATAGGCAGCATCTGTATTAAGCAAGGATCAGAGTCAAATTCTGTTGATCTTAACTTCTCATCAATTGAATTTATATATGGATTCCAAATCACCGTATCAGGATCTTCTATTGCATCGGTTTCTAGCGCTTTATCGGATCAAGCCGGCTTTATCCAAACCGTTAGCGGAAACCAAGTAATTGCATTTTCTTTATCAGGCAGCTATATTTCTGAAACTGAAGGCACCTTAATATCTCTACAGTTTGAAGATGACGTTGAGCCCTCAACTCTATCTATCGATGAACTAATTATATCCGGAGATGGAGGAAAAAACTTAGTTTTTACTTCTGATGGAGGGTGCACTCCCTAGTTAGGAAGAGTGCCTTTAGGTAACTTAAGATTAGCTCCTGCAGCTAGATTTTTTGCAACTTTGATCTCACCAAACTTACTTTCAAATTTTTTTATATTGTCCTGCAATGCCATCATTAATGTCTTTGCATGCATTGGTGCCATTATTGTTCTAGACTTTACCTTTGATTTCTGAACCCCAGGTAAAACCCTTACAAAGTCTACAATAAACTCCGCAGGAGAGTGAGTTACAATGGCAAAATTAACGTACTCACCTTGAGCTGTTGACTCATCTAGCTCAATCTTAATCTGATGAGATTTTTTATCTTTATCTTTATTCATAAACTACTTCTCATTTTTTTTGTTAAACTCTTCCCAATCTTCATCGAGACCTTTCCAATCTCTGAATTCTTCTTCATCTGTGAACTTAAGTTTCTTTTCATTCTGATCAGGATTGTCTTCAATGTACTTATGTCTCTCAACCTTATCTTCATACTCATCTGGATTGGTTTCATCATCCAATTCTTTTTCTTCAACTGTTTTAAGTTGGATCTCATCACCGTACAGCTTCTTATCAAAGAAATCAATATTATTAATAATTCCTTGCTCCACCAAATACTCGATAAATGCTATGTACTTCTTGTCATAAAAATTAGTTCCACAGTGTGGGCACTTAAACCTTACTTGAAGACTCTCTTCATCAAGACTAGAGGCACAAGCTGGACATATAATACCTTCAAATTCCATATTTACTCCTTAACATGATCAGAAATATAATTTTAGGTTTAATCAGATGCAAGAATTTTATTTTTTTCTATGGATTAAAATTGATTTAAACAGCTTTAACTCAGGCTCTGAGATCTTTCTACCTCTTCTTTCCTTAACCTTCTTTGCCGTAGAAATAAACTTCTTAAAATCTGTGGTGCCTTCTCTTCCCCATGCATAAGACTTAATAAACTTTGAGGAAAAGTCATTATTAAAAACGTTTGCTCCAAGCCCAATGGTTGTACCCGTATTTAAACTTGTTGAAATAGCAGTTTTCACATGATCACCAATTAGTGATCCAACAAACATTTTCTTCGTATCTACTAGGTCAGACTCAAGCTGAACCTTAACGTTGCTGTAGTTGTTCTTGAGATTGCTTACATTAGTGTTCGCTCCAAGGTTAACCCAACGACCAACGTAGCTATGGCCAAGATATCCATCATGCTGCTTGTTGGAGTATCCCTCAATAATAGAATCTTCAACCTCGCCTCCAACCTTACATAAAGGTCCAATTGAAACACCTCCACCTATACGAGATCCCGGATTAATTATACTATTTCTTCCAATATATACAGGGCCTCTGATCATAGCTCCAGGCCCAACTGAAGCTCCTTCATCTATGTAGATGGGGCCAGGCTCGGAATCAAGGATGGAGCTTTTAACTTCTGCCAAATGGCTTATGTATACGCTTTTTCCATATACCGTAGAGTTTATAAGACTGGATTTATTAAGATGGTTTGTATCTGAACCTTTAAAGTCATTGCAAAGCATCTCGTTGTTAAGGTAAATAGCATCCCACAGACTCTCTACTGGAATATCCATCTTACTACCTTCTTCATAACTGTCTCTACAACTAAGATCAACCACCTTACACTGAGGATATCTTTCAGCGATAACATCCTTTATCTCAGATCTCACTTTTAAGATGACCGTGTCGTTACTTTTCGCCTTATTCAACGCTCTCTCAATCAACGTATAGAAACCTACTCTGACCTCAAACGATGCACGTGTCAATGAATGAGGGTACAGTAGATCAGAGTTTTTATCTTCTAGAGAAAAAATCATATACTTGAAATTAGTTGCTTGACCCTTAAAAATCCTTTTTCAATAGTTCCTGATTTTGATAGATCAAGCTGAAAATTATAAAAAATATCTGAATAGTCTGACTTGAAGCCAACCTTGTAGGGCGCATTGCAACGACTAATCATCCTTGATAAACTAAGGTTGAAATTAATATTAAAATTTACTATCATATCAAAATTATATTTGTTTAAAAATCCAGAAAGCTGTGAGCCATTAACTAACTCACCTTTTTGACTAACTTGTACAAAAAAAGTTTCCCCTTTTATTCTATAAAATACATCTTTGTTTGATTCTGAGATTACGAAAAAAAAATTTGAGCTTGAGAAGACATCCAAGTGTCTAAGGCTATAAGCAGAGACTCTGAACAGACTCTCATCAAAAGGAAGAATCAGAAGTACATTTCTTGATTCATGGCCTGAACTGTTCATTTCAATGCTGCTACTTATTCTTTTAATCCTCCGAAAAAGAAGCAAAAAGAAAATTTTAATTTTTAATTTTAATTGATTAAAATTCATCTTATATCAATAATTTACAATATAGTTTTTTTATAAATCAGTAACATTTAAAAAAAAATTTATGCCATCTTTCATAACACGCTTTTACATTCTTCTACCACTTATTGTTATAAGCCTCCTGCTTTCTAAGTATCACTGGCCAACCAACTCTAGCAAAACGCTTACAACAGTCTTTGCTGAAGAAAGGCCTAATCGATACCACGCTGGAATTGATGTTCGAACATACGGAAAATCTGGCTACCCTTTGTTCGCTATAGAGGACGGCTATATTGAAAGGATTAGAATCAGCACTAAGGGTTATGGCAAGGCTGTTTACCTTAGACTTAAGGATGGTAATGTCGCCCTCTACGCACACCTAGAAAAGTTTTCTCCTGAGCTTGAAGATGCAGTTGCTAAGCTTCAATCAAATCTCAATAGCTACTCTATTGATCATAGCTTTGGCAAGAACGATTTTCGATACAAAAGAGGTGAAACCATTGGATATACAGGCGACACTGGAACAATTTCTGGCCCTCATCTTCACTTTGAAATAAGAAACAAAGATGGGCAGCCAATAAACCCCATGATGGAAAAAGGGTTTGAAATAGAAGACAACATTGCTCCGGTCCCAACTCTTATAAGCTTCCTCCCATATCAGCCAGAATCAACGATAGATGGTGAGGGAATACCAAAAATCTTAAATCTCCAAAAACGTGGCAAGATGTATACATCAATTGATACGCTGTCAATTCATAATAGCTTTCAAATTGCTCTTTCTGCAGATGATTTTATTGATGGGCAGCCTTTCAGCTATGGTCTATATAGGATTGAAGTGTTTATTGATGACAGTCTATACTATGAATCTAAATATGACAAGCTGGACTTTGGATTTTCAAAAAAAATATACAACGAAAGGAACTACCAGCTCCACAAGATAACCGGCTCAAAGTTCTACAACCTGTTCAACTCATCTGCAAACAACAAGAACAAGTTCGTTCAAAAAAACATTAAGAGCTACCTTTTTAACGATGATGCTTTTCATAAGCTCGTAGTAGTGGCTACTGATAACAATAAAAATAAATCAACTGTTGAGATGGCCTTCTTCTCTCCAAAAGAACCTCTAAAAAATACCTGCAATTTAGACTATGAAATCAATCAATCTGATGGTAGCGTTCTTTATATTCAAATAGATTCAACGGTTACTCCTTCTTTTTTCTTACGCAACAAGTACGACTACAATAAAGTCTTAGACCCTGAGATTAAAAGCTTTGGGGTCAATAAAAAAATTATTTATGGGCAGAATAAAGTTTTTACGATTCTGGAAGTAGTTCAACGAACTAACTTTGGGGCTACTATAAGCAGAACTTTTCACGATCTAGAGAACAATCAGTTCAATCATGACAACCTCAGAGGATTGTTTGATATTAATAGTTACCACTATGGTACAGTTATAAGTTTTAAAGAAAATATTTTCACTGGGCTAGACCCCTTTCTATCAATAAAACGCAAAAATAAATTGTATAAGCATCAACTATCAAGAGTTAATACAAATCAATTAGTTTCTGGTCCCCTCGGGTTCAATGAACTTGAAGGCACAACCGAGATTGCAATTCACTACAACCTTAGTCCGGAGCTAATGATAAAGAAAAAAATTAATGGACAGTACTTAAGAAGCGATAAGGATTTTGTTCTTATTCATGATACAGGACATATATATCTAAGTAGAGAAAAAAACAGGTACAACGATGAGTCATTTGTTTGGATTGAAAATACATCTGTAGAGAACGTCCTTGAATCTGAAAAAATTATTCAGGGTCCATATGCCATCTACCCCACAACAAAGAAAATTAATGGCCTTAATATAGCACTTAATCTAAATGACAGCAGCAGGCCAAGGCACACAGGCCTCTTTTCATTTGATTCACTTAAACAAAGGTGGTCGATCCTTAATCCTAGATTAGGTGCAACTTCCAGCAGAAAGTTAGAGACCTCTATAGATAGAGGGCTAATTATTGCAGCTATTGAAGATACAGATCCCCCTGAGGTAAGGGTTCTATCCCCTGGAAACGGTGCAACCTACAAAGCACAAGACTTTAACGAAATCAAGTTTACCATAGAGGACTCTTTTTCAGGGATTTCGGGAGAAGAAAATATTGAGCTTCAACTAGATCGAAAGCCTTTAATTTTTGAATATAACTCATACAGAAAGGTTGTTACGTGCAAGGTAAAAAAGCCACTCAACCCAGGAAAGCACGAACTCTATCTTTCATATACAGATAATCTGAACAACAACAAAAAAACTAAAGTAACTTTTTATATAAAAGATGAATAAACAAAACATAATTGATCATACGCTTAAGGCCCGTAAGAATGCCAGCGCACCATACAGCAAGTACAAAGTTGGAGCCGCGCTTGAGACCTTGGATGGAACCGTTGTATATGGCTGCAACGTTGAGTCTAAAGCCTACCCTACAACTCTATGCGCAGAAAGAGTTGCTATTTTTTCTGCTATAAGCTCCGGCTACAAAGACTTTAAGTGGCTATCTGTTGCAACAGAAGACGGTGCCTATCCCTGCGGTTCATGCAGACAGATAATCGCAGAATATCTTGGAGATGCACCTATATTTGTAATAAACTCTAGAACCATGTCCCTACTTGAAACTTCTATCGATAAGCTACTCCCTCACCCCTTCAAGTAAGATGAAGGAGGCAGTCCTAATTGGAATTGGAGGTGGTACAGGGTCAGGTAAAACCTACTTCTCGAAAGAAATAAAAGCTATCTTCAGAAAATATAGTCCTATTCTAATAAACCAAGACTCCTACTACAACGATCAAAAAAGTATACCCTTTGAAATAAGGGAGAAAGTAAACTACGATCATCCAGATGCCTTTGACTACAGCAGGTTACTAAGTGATCTTCTTCTCCTGAAAAATATGAAGGAAGTGGCTGTCCCTATCTACGACTACAAGACACACCTTAGGATAGACTCTAAACAAACTAAACCTTCATACCTTGTAATTGTTGAGGGTATACTTGCCTTGCATTTCTCAGATATTAACAGGCTCTTTAACTACAGGGCCTATATCAGCACACCTGAAAAAACTAGATTAAAAAGACGTATAAAAAGAGACACAAAAAAAAGAGGAAGAACTGAACAATCTGTTATTGATCAGTTCAACAGATCCGTAAAAGTAATGCACAATACATATGTTGCTAAAACAAAAAAATATTCTGATATTATCATTGCAGATCAAGCCGATAAAAACAGGGCAATTGAAGATATAAAAAACCTTTTAGAATAACAATGACACTTACTCCCAAAAATAGCGGATGGATTGAGGTTATATGCGGTCCCATGTTTAGCGGAAAGACTGAGGAGCTAATCAGGCGACTGATTCGATCCCAAATCGCTAAGCAGAAAGTTTCTATTTTCAAACCTTCTGTTGATAACAGGTACAGCGAAGACTTTATAGTATCTCATAATAAGAGAACAATAAAATCTATTTGTGTGAACTCACCAGCAAAAATTCTAGAGCAAGCATCAGGTTCAAACGTAGTCGGAATTGATGAGGCACAATTCTATGACAACACTCTCATAGAGGTATGTAAAAAACTGGCAAAAAGTGGAAAAAGAGTTGTTGTTGCTGGGCTTGACAAGGACTACGAAGCTATTCCTTTTGGTCCAATGCCTAGACTCTTAATCGAGGCTGAGTACGTTACAAAAGTCAATGCCATATGCATGCAATGTGGAGATCCCGCAAGCTTTAGCCAAAGAATTTCAAAAGAAAAAAACCAGGTCGTTATTGGAGAGGCCGATAAGTACGAAGCTAGGTGTAGAAACTGCTTCATCCCATATAACAAGGAGAAAATTCATGGATAATATTCAAGGTGTTTTAGGTGTTATAACGATGTTGTTGATTGCCTATGCAATTTCCAACAATAGAAAAAGTATTAATTTTAGGCTAGTAATTTGGGGGCTGAGCATACAGCTTGTTTTTGCTCTTCTTATATTGAAATCTCCTATTGGCAAGCCTATGTTTAGCTATCTTGATAAAATAATCACTAAGGTTATTGGTTTCTCAGAAGCAGGAAGTGACTTTTTGTTTAAATCATTTATTCCTGAGGTTGGGTTCCACGTTGGGCTAATTAACTTCGCATTCAAGGCCCTACCTACCATTATATTTTTCTCAGGTCTAATGGCTGTAATGTACCACCTTGGGATAATACAGTTTATTGTTAGGTGGATTGCTAGACTGATGCAAAAGACTATGGGAACAAGCGGTTCAGAGACTTTATCTGTATCAGCCAACATTTTCGTTGGACAGACTGAGGCACCTCTTATGGTTAGACCCTTCATTAATAACATGACTAAGTCCGAGCTTTGCGCTGTAATGACTGGAGGTTTTTCTACGGCTGCAGGTGGAGTACTTGCTCTGTATGTAATGTGGCTCAGGGACATTCCTGGAATAGCTGGACACCTTCTTGCTGCATCTGTGATGTCGGCCCCTGCAGCGTTGGTTATTTCAAAAATTATTTTTCCTGAAACAAATGAATCCGAGACAATGGGAGATCTTAAGGTTGACGTAGAAACACAGGATGCAAATTCGCTAGACGCCCTTGGAAGGGGTGCTACAGATGGACTCAAACTTGCTGCCAATGTAGCAGCAATGCTAGTTGCCTTTGTATCCGTTGTAGCAATGATAAACTATCTATTTGGCTTTTTAGGAACATCTCTTCAAGAAATTATGGGGCTGATTTTTAAACCCTTGGCCTGGACAATGGGAGTTCCTTGGTCCGAAGCTCAGACAATGGGAACGCTTATGGGAGAAAAGCTTGCCCTAACTGAGTTGATCGCATATGACAGCCTTAGAGGGTATGTGCAAAGCGGACTATCAGATAGAACTGCAATAATTGCAAGCTACGCACTGTGTGGATTTGCAAACTTTGGATCAATAGGTATTCAAATTGGAGGCCTAAGCAGCATAGCACCAAGCAGACGAAAAGATCTTGCTACGCTAGCATTGAAGGCTATGATTGGAGGTGCGCTGGCATCATGGATTACAGCATCCATCGCTGGCATACTACTTTAAATTTAAGGAGACATAATGAAGATTATCTTACTAGGGCCACCTGGAGCTGGCAAGGGAACTCAAGCAACCTTTATTGCTAATAGCTATGGTATTCCACAGATTTCTACGGGAGATATGCTTAGGGAGAACGTTAAGAATAAATCTAGTTTAGGGATTGAGGCGCAAGGATATATGAACAAAGGAAACCTAGTTCCAGATCAACTTATTCTTGATATGATGAAGAATAGGCTTCAGGAAGATGATTGCGCAAGTGGTTATATCTTAGATGGTTTTCCAAGAACAATTCCTCAGGCAAAAGGCCTTGATGTATTACTAGCCAGTATTGACCACTCACTAAATGCAGTAGTTGTGATTCAAGTTCCAGATGATGTTATAGTAAATCGAATGGGTGGAAGAAGGGTACACCTAGACTCAGGAAGAGTCTACAATGTAGAGTACAATCCACCTAAAAAAGAAGGTATAGATGATGTTTCTGGTGAGTCCTTGATTGTAAGAGAAGATGACAAAGAAGCTACTGTTAGAAAAAGACTCAGTGTTTACCATGAAATGACCAAGCCTCTTATTGAATTTTATGCGAGCAAGAATCTTAATGCTAAAATCAATGGCAACCAACTAATTAATAGCGTTCAAAAAGAAATTAAAAGTGCTTTAGATAAGGTATGATACCTATCGGAATCACAGGTGGACTAGGATCTGGAAAATCAACCGCGACTGAGTTCTTCAAGAAAAAAGGGAATGTGATCTTTGATGCAGATCTAGAGGCCAAGGCCTACATTTCAAAATCGATTTCAATTCAAGGTAAAATTATTAAGACCTTTGGAAAAAGCGTTACTGATGAAAATGGAAAACTTGATCTAAGAAAACTTGGCAGGGTAGCATTCCAATCAAGTTTCGAACAACAACTTCTAAATGGTGTTGTATGGCCAGAGCTTTACATAGTTCTTGAAAATAAGATTGATTCTATTTCATCAGAAAAAGGCTTCTTCTTTGTTGATGCTGCTTTGATATTCGAGTCTAAGTTCAATTCACTTTTTAAGGAGGTTCTTCTGATCAAGGCCAGTAAGAGAAACCGAATAGAGAGGGCGCTTCTGAGAAAAACTCTAACAGAAAAACAGATCCAGGAAAGAATTAAACTCCAATATACTGACAAACAAAAGAGTGCGCTAGCTAGCCACGTTATTTCCAACAACGGCTCAATTGAAAGCTTCACCAAGAGCCTTGATAAATACTACCAGTCTATAAAGAAAAAATTTAATCTATAAAGATATTGCTAGGGTACTATTTAACTAGGATCAGCTTCTTTGAAACTGAGCCAGTGCTTGAGGCCATTCTTAGGAAGTAGATACCGCTTGAGTAGCTGTCAGCGTTCCATTTCATATTGTAGAAGCCGCTAGAAAGATATGAATCAACAAGAACCTCTACCTCTCTTCCCTGCACGTCATAAACAGCTAGCCTAATTTCTTTTGATTCAAGAACCTCAAAGTTTATTTTTGTTGAAGGATTGAATGGGTTTGGATATGGGTTACCAAGCTCAAAGCCACTTATACCTGCAGCATCATTTGAAACTCTTTGAACCAGATGGACTTCATTGTCTGACCATGATGGAACATTGCCTTGCAGCTCTACAATATCTCCCGTTCTTAGTCTAAATACTTTAAACTCTGGAATATCGCCATCTTCTACGTAGCCAGTTGTATATATAGAACCATCGTAGCCCATAACAGGAACATCAACCATCTCACCGCTATACTCTCTTGCCCCTACAACGACTCCATCGTTATAGGCCAAGATCCAATC
>MDTB01144331.1_pt1 | contig 11970 bp, 9 predicted proteins | sample 811161 | NCBI WGS metagenome assembly MDTB01 (sample SAMN05326650, study PRJNA326480) | marine metagenome | isolation source: seawater | place: Mediterranean Sea | collected 2009 | reverse complement strand
TAAGGTTACGAAGACGTAGCATAAATTTATGTTGTTATTACTATTTGCAGCTTTTTTGATAGTGCCTGCTATTGAGTTATATCTAATCATTGAAGTTTCCCATCAAATTGGCTTCGGAAATACTTTAATTGCTCTTTTATTTATCAGCGTTATTGGTGCGTGGATGGTTAAGCGAGAGGGATTAGAAATAATCAGAAAAGCCCAAATTGAACTAGCAAATGGACAGCTTCCCGGTAAACAAATAGTTGAAGGTTTACTTATTCTTTTAGCTGGTGTTTTGATGCTTACTCCGGGATTTGCGACTGATGCTATTGGCTTACTTTTACTTTTTCCTTTGACGCGCATTATGTTGCGGTCTTTTTTGACCCGTCGCTTCGTGAAAAAATTAAAGACAGGTCAAGCTTTTTTGTGGGGATCTAAAAATAATGTAAGCCAACGAGTTGTAGATGTTGAATGGGATGTATCGGATCCAAATGATCGGAATAAAAAAGAACTAGAAGAATAATTTCTTTTTAGCAATCTTTTATCCGTGTCAGATGTCATATTGTTTCAATTCTTGCGGCGATCCATACTTTATTAGACTTAAGAATTAAGTAGAAAATTTTTGGCATGACGGAATTAAACTTTGGCACTCATTCAGACGTAAATAATGCTGTATCAGTTACGGATCCCGGTTCAGTTCCTTACATGGATTTAAGACCAGAGAATTTTAGCCAGATTGTCTCTTCTAGTAAGCAGCTATCTGAAGGTTCTGATTGGATAGTGCAAACACCGGCAGGTCTTTTTGTCCATGGCTATAAACAGGTCCGCTCGATACTTCGCGATCAACGGTGGATATCTGTGCTTTCGGGAATTTCGATGTTGGACTCCCTTGAGTCAACAGCATCCGATTTAAATATTTTGTTTGAACGTGCGAGGCGTTCAATTACGGATGTTGAAGTTTCATCTAGTTTCAATATTAGGCCAAATGTATTATCAGTTGAAGGGGATGATCATAAGCGGCTAAGAAAGTTAGTTAATTCTTCGTTCACTTCTAAAAGTGCAGATCGATTGCGCCCTTTTATGAGAGAGCATGCAAGTGAACTAATCGATTCTTTAGCTAAAAACTCAACGAGTGAAATTGTTCAAGAATTTTGCCGCCCATATCCAATTCCAATTATTTGTAGGTTATTGGGATCAGATGACAAAGACTGGGAGTTGTTTGACTATTGGGCTGAAGTTATTTTTTCTGCTTTAGACGCTGATACTGATTCTGTAATAAGTCGACTTGATGAAATATCAGCGGCGCAGAAAGAGCTTGATAATTACATAAAAAATCTTATTCATGATCGTTCAATTGATCCCAAAGATGATTTGATTTCAGAACTCATCCAGAATCAAGTTGACGGGGACGCACTTAGCTCTGACGAATTAATAGCAATGGTGGAAGCCCTTTTATTGGCGGGTACTGATACAACTCGAAATCAACTTGGAGCAACAATTGCGGTCCTGGCAGATCACCCTGAGCAGTATTCAATTTTAAGGGAAAGAAGAGAATTGATCCCTGCTGCAATTGAAGAGTCTCTCAGATACATAGGGGCAGTTCGAACCACTGCGCGTTTAGCAGTTGAAGATATAAATTTTGAAGGAAAATTTTTTCCTGCTGGTAGCACAGTCTTGTTAGGACTGCATGCTGCAAGTCTTGGTGAAACCGAAGACGATGATGGCTATGTTTTTAATCTCCTACGTGAACGCGAATGTCCACATATGGCTTTTGGTAGTGGAGCCCACCATTGTCTTGGTGCATTTTTGGCACGTGCAGAATTACAAGAAGCATTAAGTGTTTTTGTTGACACAGTTCCTTCTATTGATTTGGTAAGTCCAGTCGAATGGAAACCATTATCTATGGGAATTTGGGGACCGAGTCGTCTCGAAATTACATTTAAAGGTTCTTCCAGTAAGAAACTTTATAAAGCTGGAACAAATCGAGAAAGCGAGTCAGTTTTTGTTTCAGGTCGAGTATCTGACAGAAAAGAAGATCAATTAATTCAAGAGTCTTCAGAAAAACGTTCTGAAATCCAAAAATCTATACCACACTTGATTCAACGTCCGAAATTTCCACCGATTAAGAGGTTGTTGACAACTGTTTTTAAATTCAGTAGAGCAATAATAATTTGGAAATTAATTGACTCACGGAAAGAAGATAAAACAAAAAAAACTTTTTTATACAGACGGATACGAGAAGCTGCCGAAGTTTTAGGTCCTACCTATGTCAAACTTGCACAATTAATTTCTGCTGCCGAAGGAATATTTCCAGAACCTCTAATAGCTGAATGTAAAAAGTGTCGTGATGAAGTGCGTCCAGAATCTTGGGTCACTGTCAGAAAAACTATAGAGAACGAATTAGGTCCTATAGATAAAATTTTTAGTTTTATTGATCCTGTTCCCATAGCTGCAGCATCAATTGCCCAAGTGCACTCTGCGAAACTTGTTGATGGTTCTTCTGTAGTCATTAAGGTTCAAAGGCAAAAAATTCAAGATCAAGTTAAAAGTGATCTAAAAGTAATGGCATGGCTGGCTCCAAAATTTGTTGGGCGTATACCGATTGCAGCATTAACCAATCCTCCGGCCTTAGTTGAATTGTTTGCGGAGACGATTTGTGAGGAATTGGATTTCCAGCTTGAGGTGTCAAACCTTTTTGAAATTGAAAGAGCCTTGAAATCGAATCCTAAAAACACTTGGGAATTACCTATTCCGAATTTAGATTATGTCACTTCAAAAATTATTGTAATGAGTAGAGTCGGCGGTTTTTCTCTTGGTGATGCAAATGAAATGGAAATGAATGCAGATCGAGTTTCTGCCGTTTTTCGTCAAATGGTTGATGGTTTGCTAGAGGGAGCCGTAATTCATGGGATTTTTCATGGTGATTTTCATGCTGGCAATGTATTTTTAGACACAGATGGTCAAATCGGTTTGGTAGATTTTGGAATTACCGGAAGATTAAACGGTGATCGTCGAATTGCGTTTTTACGTTATGTAGTGGGTTTAATGACTGGTGATGTTGAAGCTCAGATTATGGGGTTGAGAGATCTTGGAGCTTTTCCATCAGATACCGACGTTCAAACCTTAATTAAAGATTTTCAGTTAGAACGTGATGACTTTGATCCTCTTGAAATGAGCGAAGAAGAGTTCGTAGAAGAGATTCAAGTAATCGTTAGAGATCTTTTGGCGCATGGCGCGAGAATTCCCAAAGAATTGATGCTTTTCGTAAAGAACTTTGCTTATCTTTCATCGGTAATTCAAAATTTAAGTCCTGAGATGGATTTGTTGGCAGAGTTTGAAAAAATCTCATCAGGTTTTTTTACCAGAAACGGGCTTCGTGTTGCCACTGAAGTTGGTTTTTCAGTTACGAGTGATGACATTTCAGACCAGTCATTTAGAAGAGCAGCAGGGCTGCGCGATAGTGAGAAGACTCTTACTTGGGATGCTTTACAAAAACGCAGAAATGAAACTATTCAGCGGATACCAGTTAAATCAGTAGTTGATGAATTACAAGGGAGAACTTAATTCAGTATGGATTCTCCAAACATAATAGTTTTTACAAGAGATCTAAGAGTTAGAGATAATCCCGCATTTGAAGCGGCTGTTTCGATGCCCGGACCTACAGTTGCACTTTTTGTTTTTGATGAACTGATTACAGATAAAAAACCTACTAGTTCTAACCGTTTTCAATTTCTTATCGATTCTTTACGCGATCTCGATGCATCATTAAAAAAAATCGGCTCTCAGTTGATAATACGCCAGGGAAAATGGGTGGACGAGATAGCCAAAGTGGTTGATGAAACCCAATCAAAACAGATTCATATTTCCAATGATTTCAGTCTTTTGGCAAAAACCCGCTTGGAAGCATTAATCAAGAAAGGCGAATCAATTGGGTTTGGAGTTACTGTTCACTCAGGTGTTTCCCTCGTGGAACCGGGTCTTTTGACGCCAGCTGATGGGAGAGAATATAAAGTTTTTACTCCTTACTATCGCCGTTGGTTAGAGACCTCTTGGCGAAAACCCGTTAAAACGCCGGAATCTATCCAAAGCATTGATTTAGATGGCGGTCATATTGAAATTCTTGAAAAATATGACCAAAAAAATCTTTCACCCTTTTTGTTAAAAGGGGGGGAGACAGAAGGGGTTTCGCGATTAAACGATTGGATGGCCAGAGAAATATCAGACTATGAAAAAGGTCGCGATGATATAGAGGGTGATCGAACATCACGTTTATCTCCTTATCTTCATTTCGGATGTCTCTCCCCATTGGAAGTAGCTTTGCAGGCTTTGGAATTTGGTGGCGATGCCTTTGTTAGACAATTGTGCTGGCGAGATTTCTATTTACAAATTTTGCATTATCGCCCAGACTCCTCAAGAAAAGATTACCGCGATCGAAAATATGAGTGGAATAAAGATCCTGAAGCTTTCGAGCTTTGGAAAGAAGGGAAAACTGGGTTTCCAATAGTCGATGCGGGAATGCGTCAATTACTAGCTGAAGGTTTTATGCACAACAGAGTAAGAATGATTGTTGCTTCGTTTTTGACAAAAGATTTACATCTTGATTGGAGAATCGGGGCAGAGCATTTTATGAATTATTTGGTTGATGGAGACATTGCTTCAAATCAGTTGAATTGGCAATGGGTTGCCGGAACTGGAACGGATAGTAACCCCCATCGGATTTTCAATCCGATTCGTCAAAGTGAAAGATTCGATACTGATGGAAAATATATTCGTAAATGGGTTCCAGAGTTGAAAAATATTTTGGGTAATGAAATTCATGATCCTGATAGAAAGTTGCGATTAGAAGTTAGTTATCCAGAAGCAATAGTGGATCACCATGAAGCAATCGCGATATATAAATCTAAGTATTCTGGTTAATAGTAGATTTAGAAAGGTAATTTATGGCAGTTTTATCACCGAAAGAAACAACTGCAGCTTTGAATGAATTTGTTAGTGAAAAACATCTAGGTATTTTAACTTTGGTTAGAAAAGATGGAAGACCACATTCGACTCCAGTTGGGTTTATGTGGGACGATGAAAAAAAGGTTGTAAAAATAATCACGTGGTCTGGGAGTTTAAAAACCCGTCTTCTTCAAGAAGAGACTCTCCTTGGAACAATTTCTCAAGTAGATGGTGGCCGGTGGGTAACTTTTGAAGGAATTTGTTCAGCTACTGGCGATTCTGAAATCTGTTCTGATGCTGTGAAGCGTTATTCCTTGCGTTATTCACAACCGAAAGATCGTGGCGATGAACGAAGAACAATAACGATGAACGTTGATCGCATACTTTCTAGTGCTGGTTTAGCTCCTTAATAGCTTAATTTTTCAAACAAATTTCGGCAGTTCTTCTGCCTGAAACTAGCGCGCCTTGAATTGATGGTGTATCCCTATGATCACCACAAATGTAAACTCCCTCGCTATTTTTTATACTTTTCCTAAAAGGATCGCCAGGTCTTAAATCAGGCTGACCGTGTTCAATTGAATATGTTTTAATGTGTTCCCAACTGTCAACACTGTCTCCAAACCATTTCCGCATTTGTATAAGGATATTTTCCATCGAGTCAGTTTTTATTGTGTCTGGGATGGCCACCGCGATTAGAGCTTTACCATTTTTTGAGTAGGAAGGTGAAATGTTGCTCATAATCGCGACGTTTAGTGCGGGACCATTTTTTTCACCGTTGAGAAGAATGGCTTTTGAAGAGCTAGGAGCTTGAGGAGCGGAAAAATAGATGCAAGAGACAGATCTAGAAAGTGGGCTTTCTTGACCAAGTAATTTAGCGGTCGCAGGTCCTTCGGTAGCGATTATTAAATTTGAAGGTAAGAAGGATTCACCCGATTCGAGTATTACTTTTTTACCTTCTACTTTGTCAACCGAGGAGGTTAAACGAATGCTGCTTTCATTTATCTGCTTTGAAAGTTGTTCGCTAATTGCGCCCATTCCGCGAGATGGAACAGCAGCATCCCCAATGAATAACATTTTGAGGACTAAAAAACACAGTCTGGTGGAACCACTTAGCGTAGGGTCAAGTTGGATTCCTCCAACTAGCGGCTTAAAAAAGCTAATAATAGCTTTAGATGTAAAACCTAATTCCTCAAAAGTTTCTAAAATTCTTTTGTCATCTTTTTGTTGTAAATAAATTTTCTTTCTGCCAATTAGTGAGTTTCTTAATTTTAAAAGTTTTATTTTGTCTTGTATTCCAATCGTTTTGGTGAAAGCGGTGGACATGATTGAAGAAACATTTCTAAATGGATCACCAACCTTTGAAAAATGCCCATCAGAGAAAATAGTCGCGCCTGATTCAAATGAGTGAAGTTCCAACAAGGAAAGATTTAAGTGTTTGGGCAATTCTGGGTATGCGGTTAAAAGAACTTGGAAACCTCGATCAAGTAGAAAATCTTTGTATTGATCAGTTCTGACTCGACCACCTACTCCGTCTGATTTTTCCAACAGAAGAACTTCTCTGCCAGATTGTGACAAAACTTTTGCTGCAGTTAAACCTGCCAAGCCGGCCCCAACTACTAAAAATTCTGGAGAGGAAAGAGCTGGCAAATTGTTTCCTATGAATTCAAAGAAGACTGTCTTCTTGGCGGTCTAAGAAATAAGACAGGTGTCGATTCTTTATATTTTTGAAACTCAGGGTCATTACCCCAGCGTTTCTTTGCAGCGGAGTTAAGCATCGGAACGCCACTTATTTTTGTTAAAAGAACAAAAACAAAAATAGGTGAAATGAAACTTACATATTGCCAGCCCGACAATACAGGGAGTGCAACAATTGATACACCGATCCATAAAAGAATTTCGCCAAAATAGTTAGGATGTTGTGACCAAGCCCACAAACCGCTGTTGATGAAAGAATTTTGATTTTCAGTGTTTAGTCTAAATTTTCGTTTCTGTTCATCAGAAACAATCTCAATTATGAAGCCCAGCAACCAAATGATCACTCCTATTGTCCCTATCCAGCCGAAACTTTTTTGAGAACTTGAAGTTATTGCTGACAATGCAGCTGATGTCGTCAGAACAACCCAAAGACCTTGGATAGTCCAAGTCATCAAAAACCAAGTGAAATTATATTTCATCAAATCAAAACGAACATCATGACCCACCGCTTTTACACGGGCAAACAAGAAAGCACCCAAGCGTAAGCCCCAAGTGCAAACCATTAACCCGAGTAGAACGGATCTTGTATCGATTTCGGGTACTGCAATAAGTGCGACGATTGTGATTGTTAAATAAGTAGCAGAACCTACAAGATCAAAAAATTTTTCTGAGTGAAATAACCATGAAGGTATGAAACAAATCCATTGGATCAAAAAAGCAATAATGCTACAAAGAGCAAAAAGTTTTATTCCAGAAGCGTTTAATCCGTTATCGCTGCAAGCAATAACCACAAAAAAAGAAGTGCAAAGCGAAGCAACGATAGCGATAACGGATTGTTTTGTTCTCATTACACTCGGTCCAGTTCAGCTGTGGCAATAATTTTTGAAAGCATTCGATTAAAAATTAGTGAATGTGGGAGCAACAAGGCAAACCAATAAAGTCTTCCAATTACTCCTTTTGGAACAAAATGAGCGCGTTGACTAACCAGGCAACCATCTTCACTATCAATTACATCCCATTCGAGCCATGCGTGACCTGGTAGGAGCATTTCGGCTCGTAAAAGCAGAGAACTACTATCAACTTTTACCACAGTAAAAAAATCTACTGGATCACCAACACGCAATTCGGAAGGGTGGCGTCTTCCTCTTCTTAGACCCACTCCACCAACTAGTTTGTCAATAAAGCCACGAACAGCCCATAACCAATCGAAGGCAAACCACCCGGTATCGCCGCCTATAGTTTTAATTGTTGACATGACTTTTTTTCCGTTAACCAGCGAGTTTTGTTCTCTAGAGTCGATCAAGACTCGTCCTCCAGACCACTCTGGATCGCTAAGTTCAGGCAACTCTGCAATTTGGCTTTTCACGGAATTTGACCAGCGGGTGGGAATCTGGAGATCTTGCACTCTAGTTAATGCTCTACCAATTGAATTATGCAAATTTTCGGTTTCATGATCAAGCACAGCAGAAATTGGATTATTGCCTACCACCACGTCTGAAGTAAGCGAATCTATAAGAGAACGAGCAAGGCGAATAGGTAAAGGACTTGTGAGATTCACCCAATGGGATGAAAGTCGAGGAGTTAGAACGGGAACAGGAATAATTATTCGCTTTTTTAAGCCAGCAACTTGGGCGTAGGTATGCATCATTTCTCTATAAGTCAAAACGTCTGGGCCACCGACATCGAAAATTTTCCCAAGCGTTTCATCATTATCTAACACAGATACTAAATAGAACAAAATGTCGCTTATTGCTACGGGTTGACAGCGTGTTTGGGTAACCCATTTTGGTACCACCATTATTGGAAGCACTTCAACCAGAGACCTAAGCATCTCAAAAGAAGCACTTCCAGAGCCAATAATGATCGCAGCCCTAAGTTCGGTAACCGGGGTTGAACCATTAGATAGGATTTTCCCAACTTTATGCCTGCTAGTTAAATGTGGAGAATGGTTTTTTTCATCTTCCCCAAGGCCACCTAAATAAACAATTTGCTTAATTTCGTTTGTATCAGCAGCTTCAGAAAAGATTTGAGCCATTGACGATTCCAAATCTTCGAAGTTAGAAGAAGCCGCCATTGAATGGACTAAATAATATGCTTTTTCTACATCGTGAAGTGCGTCAACGACCTGTTCTTTAACGCTTAAATCGGCTTTATAAACTTCAACTTCTGATCGCCAAGATCTATCGTCTAATGCCTCAGAGTTTCTAACTATGCACCGAACGTTGTATCCCGCTTCCAAAAGTCGCGGTACTAGACGGCCACCGACGTATCCGGTAGCACCAGTAACCGCAATTATTCCATTTGAATTAGCTTTTTTCATAGATTTCTTAATTTTTTAATCACTAAAAATTTTATTTGATTAGTTAAAAATTTCGGGGTTTTGGGCTTAAGTCACAGATTAATTTTGGATTTTTTTTGAAACGACTCAGCAAAAAAAATTAAGAAAAATGAAATTATCGAGTACAACAAATATCCAATTGTTAAAGGTGTTACGGAGTATTTTATTTGTGCTGAAAAAATTACTGCTAATAAACCAGCTCCTCCGAGAGAAATTGCTCCTGCCACTCCTGAAGCGGTTCCAGCTAATTCTCCCATAGGTTCTAAAGCAAGTGACAAACCTATAGGAGTTAAAAGACTCAAGAAAATGTTTGAAGAACCAACCAATAAAAGCCAAATCCAAAAGTTAGGCGAGCCGTTACTACTTAGTGCAAGAAGTAGGGAAGCTATGTTGATCAATACGGAAAGTCCGACACTAAAAAGTGCGACACGTTTAGCTCCAAAAATTGAAATAAAACTGTTGCTTGCAAAAAACGCTATCGCCATGGGGATTCCAAGGATGCTAAAAATTATTGCGAACTGGTTTGCTTTCCCATATACAAGATCAAAAATTGGTTGCGAGCTGCTCAACCAAATAACGAAAGCTCCTTGCCCAAACGTGACAGCTAGGACATAACCGATGGTGATTCGAGTAGCAAAAATCTTTTTGAACGATTTTGCGGTTATTTCCCAATTTAGAGCTCGCCTTTTATTCTCCGGTAAAGTTTCGCCAAACCAGAGGCTCCACAAGATACCTATACTTGCCAAAATAATTCCCAAAGAATAAACAACTCTCCAGTTTGTGAAAGACAAGAAGCCTTCTGAGATCAGGGGTGTGATTATTGGTCCCAAAAGAAAAACGGCCATAATTTTGGACATTACTTTCGCCATTTCGTCACCTGAATATAAGTCACGTGCGATCGTTGTTCTCATGCTTGCCGGAATACTTGAACCTAATCCCCAGAAGAACCTAAAAATAAGAATTGTTAATAAATTTTGCGAGAGTAGAGACCCTAAAGCTCCGACCATGTAGAGGCCAAGACCGAATTTTAAAGAAGTAATTCGTCCGAAACGGTCAGTAAAAGGACCAAAAATAATTTGGCCTATAGAAACGCCAATAATGTAAATAGTAACTATCAATGAAATCTTGTTAGACCCCTCCAACAGTCCTATATCGGGTCTGATTTCGTCAAAAGCCGGAAGAGAAGAATCTATTCCAAAAGCAGCTAGACCATTTAAGAAAGCAAGGAAAAAGACTACGTTTATTTGCGACTTTTTTAACGACACTCAGTTATTCTGCCTTGCAATCAGAAATAAGCCCGATCAATAGAGAAACTATTTTTTCAACTACGGTTCGACTATGAGTCAGGAAGGTGTTGGGAACCCAAGATACGCAACTTTGAATACAGATTACGTAGCTGGAATGCTTTCCATGCCTGCTGAAGAGGATGGCCCAATATGGATGGTCAATCTTATGAAATATCGTGAGATTGCTGATTATGTAGATGGTCGAAAATCGAATATCAGTGGTCAGGAAGCTGATGATCTTTATGCCCCGATATCCGTACTGGCAGACGTAGGAGCAGAAATCGTTTTTGCCGGGAGTGTAGAAACACAACTTCTTGGAGATACTCCAAAATGGGATCGAATAGCCGTAGTTAAATATCCCACGAGACGATCATTTTTAGAAATGTCTTCTAGAAAAGATTTTCAAGAGAAACATGCCCACAAAGAAGCAGGCATGCAGGAGACAATTGTTATGGGTTGCACGCCGATAGAAACCCCTGTTTATTCAAAGAAAGATTGGAAAGAAATAGCAAATCCTCCTAGTGATGATGATGGTGTGATGACAGTTGTTCATGTTCTGCAGTTAAATGAACAAATTGAGAAAATGAACAATTACTCTTTAATAGCGGGGGAGCGGGCTATACCAAATGGCGTTCAAATAGATGGCTGGTTTCAAGTAGAAAACACTATTTTGGGTGACGGGAGAAAATGGGATCAGGTCAGGTTTAACACTTTCCCTAGCCGAAGGGCATTTCAAGAAGTTCTAGACGACCCCGCACGCTTGGAAGCCCAGAAAAAATACAGGGAAGTAGCTATAAGCGATACTTACACAATGATCGTGGCACCGTTAATAAACAAAGTTTCTGATTCAATATAAAAATGAAAATAGGTGATCTCGCAACTCCCGCTTTAATAGCGGATTCAAAAATTCTAGAAACAAATATCGCCACTATGTCATCAAAGAGGCCCGGGCGGACACTTCGACCACATGTGAAGGCTTTTAAATCAACTGCAATGGCAAAAAAACTGGTTGAAGCGGGACACGAGTCTTTTTGTTGCGCAACAATTCGTGAATTAGAAGGAATGGTAAAGGCCGGTCTTGGGAACGATCTGCTCTTAGCAAATGAGACACTTGACGCCAAACGAATCGGGGAGTTGCTTACGCAAGAGAACTGTCGAATAACAGTTGCAGTTGACTCATCAGAAACAATTGAAGCCGCTGTATCTGCTGGTGTGAAAGAGGTGTTAATAGATGTCAATGTTGGGCTACCTAGGTGTGGATGCAGACCGGAAGAAGCTGGGTTTTTATCAGAAAAAGCAAAGGCACTAGGACTGCAAGTAAGAGGAGTCATGGGATACGAAGGGCATTTAATGCATGATCCCGATGTTGAAAGAAGAACAGAAAAAACCCAAGAATCAATGGAATTATTGATTTCCGCACATGAATCAGTAGGCGGTGATGTGATTTCCGGTGGCGGAACAGGAACATGGGAATGTAATCAAACCGTGACAGAACTCCAAGCTGGTAGCTATGTCTTGATGGATGGTGATTATTCCAAACTCAACCTTCCTTTTAAAGAAGGATTACTTTTATTAACTACAGTTATATCCACAAGTAAGTCTGGGTATGCGGTTTTGGACGGTGGCTTGAAAGCTCTATCAGTTGACAGCGGAAATCCAAAATTACTAGGTGAAGGTGAAGTCATGTTTTGTTCTGATGAACACACAACGATAACAAATGGTTCTTGG
>MDTB01045261.1_pt1 | contig 11970 bp, 12 predicted proteins | sample 811161 | NCBI WGS metagenome assembly MDTB01 (sample SAMN05326650, study PRJNA326480) | marine metagenome | isolation source: seawater | place: Mediterranean Sea | collected 2009 | reverse complement strand
GAGCCATGGAGGGTAATTCTGATTTTAGAAGAATCGAAGGAAAAATTTCTTCATATAATTGAAGCGAGAGGAAAAGACCTTTGTATGGACGAAAAAAAAATTGAAAAAAATAGGTTCAATATATTAAATACACCCTTGATTATAGCAATTATTGGATCACCAAAACTGAGTACTAAAATTCCACAGATTGAACAAACTCTCTCAACTGGAGCTCTTTGTTTGAATGTGGTGAATAACTTTCTTGCGCATGGCTGGGGCGCAAATTGGTTAACCGGTTGGATGGCTCATGACAAGAAACTTGGCACAGAAGCTTTAAATCTTATGGATGAAGAGTTTGTTGCTGGTTTTATATATGTAGGAAATTTTAATGGGCCTATATTAGATAGGCCTAGACCAAAAGTAGAAGAAAAAATAACCTATTTTTAACTTTTACTAGTGTCTAACTCTTATTTAAATAGTTGCTAAGTTTGTTCCAATAGGTTTCTCTCAAGTTAGAAAAATCAAATATATTGAAGTCATAGCTATGATCCAGAGACAGAAAGAAAAAATTGTTACCCAAAGCATTTTAGTCTTGATTTGTGGGTTTTCGGGTGCAGAGGCAGGAGTACCTCGGGTTTTCTTTCCTGTTTCTTGTTGAGTTTTTATTTTAAGTGGTAGTGTGACAAAAAGTAGAATAAACCAAAAAATAGCAAAAAGTACAATTGAAGCAGTTATAGTCATAATATTTCCAATACCTATTTCTCTTGTAGTTCAATTAAAGTATTATTGAATTCAGAAGGATGAAGGAAAATCACAGGTTTACCATGGGCTCCAATTTTTGGCACGCCAGGTTCTAGTATTCTGTAGTTTTCCTTAGAAAGATCCTCAATAGCTTTATCAATACTTTCAACCTCATAGCAAATATGATGTATGCCACCGTTTGGATTTTTTTTGAGAAAATTAGATATTGGACTATTTGCCCCAAAAGGAGAGATCAGCTCAATTTTAGTATTAGGAAGTGTTACAAAAATTACCTGGACTCCATGCAGAGGTTGTTTATAAGGGGTACTTACTTCAGCTGCAAAAATATTCTTATACGGTTCAACAGCTTCAGCTATATTTGGTACAGCTATTGCGACATGGTTTAGTTTACCAATCATTTTAAATTACCTTTTATTCCTAATTTTTGTTGAAGAAATTATAATGTTCCTTAATTAGATCAAAATATACCTTTTCCAAGGCAAATATTTGTGATGTTGGAATAGACTCATTAATTGAATGCATTTTTTCTCCAACAAGACCAAATTCTACCACGGGACATTTTTTAAAGATAAAGCGAGCATCCGAGGTTCCACCAGATGTAGAGAATACAGGGGTTATACCTGAGACTTTCTCAACACTTTTTCTTACTAGGTCAGCAAGACTTTTTGGTTCTGTATAAAAGGGTTCTCCTGCAACTTTTACGTCCATTTTTATGATTGTATCTGTTTCTTCATTAAGTTCTTTACACTCTTGCTGCAACCACTTAATCAATTTCTGGCTAGAGTGGTTATCATTAAATCTAATATTTACTGATGTTTTGACTTCAGCAGGGATTACATTATTTGCAGTATTATTTGCAGAAATTGAAGTCGCCACTAAAGTAGATGGCTCGAAGAATTTTGAGCCTTCATCTAGTTTGGTGTTTAATACCTTACTGAGTAATTTAGTACTTGCGTTGATTGGGTTTATGGCAAGATGAGGGTAGGCAGAGTGGCCCTGTTTCCCAATTAAGGTGAAAGTGGCTGTCATTGATCCTTTACGTCCAATTTTTATTGCTTCTCCAAATGTTTTTGGACATGTAGGTTCTCCAACTATGCAATGATCAATGCGTTGATTATTTTCAGTCATCCAATCCAGGATAGCCTGAGTTCCATGCTTTGCTTCGCCTTCTTCATCTCCAGTGATCATAATGATAATTGAGAAATTAGGTTTAGCTTGTCTAGAGTATTTTATAGCAGCTACACAAAAAGCTGCCACCGCCGATTTCATATCTACAGATCCTCTTCCAAATAAAACATCGCCTGTGGTTCTGCCAGAAAATGGATCAAATTCCCATTTTGTTAAATCTCCAGGGGGTACAACGTCAATATGGCCACAAAAACCTAATGTTGGTAGTTTTTTTTCTCCCCACCTCAAAAAAAGGTTAGATACGCCACTACGATCTATTCTACTAATTTCAAAATCAGTGCTTTTGAAAATATCTTCTATCAACTTTATAGCCCCAGCCTCTTTTGGAGTTACAGAAGGGCATTGTATAAGTCTAGCTGCCAGTTCCACAACATTCATAACACTTTTCATTTACTGATACTAATCCCTTAACAGATCGTTGATTGATGTCTTTGATCTAGTTTTTTCGTCTACTTGCTTAACAATTACAGCACAGTATAAACTAGGACCACCTTTTTCTGATGGCAAAGAACCTGCTACGACAACGGAGTATGGTGGTATCTCACCAAAAATAATTTCATTTGTATCTCTTACTATTATCTTTGTTGATTTACTGATAAAGACTCCCATACCAAGCACAGCCCCTTTTCTAACTATGCAGCCTTCTACCACTTCAGATCTTGCTCCTATAAAACAATCATCTTCAATAATGGTTGGTGAAGCCTGCATTGGTTCTAAAACACCACCAATACCTACCCCTCCAGATAAGTGGACATTTTTCCCTATCTGTGCACATGAGCCTACTGTAGCCCAAGTATCTACCATGGTACCAGTGTCTACATATGCACCAAGGTTGACAAAACTTGGCATAAGAACAACTCCCTGGCCGATATATGCAGACTTACGGACGATACAGTTTGGCACAGCACGAAAACCAGCATTTTTCCATTCATCTGTAGACCAGTTAAGAAACTTGCTATCAATTTTGTCCCACCAAGCTGAATCTTGAGGTCCACCTTTTTGCATGCTCATAGCATTTAAACGAAAACTTAACAGTACAGCTTTTTTAGCCCACTCGTTAACTTTCCATTTGCCGTTACTAGAAGGTTCTGCAACTCTTACAGAACCTTCTCCTAATAAATCCAAGGTATGAAGTATAGCCTCACTAATTGGTCCCTTAGTATCAACAGAAATTTCTTCCTTTTTCTCCCAAGCATCGTTGATCATTCCCTCCAGTTTCTTATCAGCCATTTACTTTTTCTCCTATGATATTCTGACTCTACTTTTTTTCAATAACCTGAAATTCTCTTATCTCAGTTTTCAGTAGTGGAGAAAACTGATTATCAGATACAAGTGTAATGTAGGTATTTCCAAGGGTATCTTTCCACTTGGACAGGCCTTCTAGATTGAAAAACTCCCAAGGACCGCTTTTTAACAAGATTTGCATACTTTTGATTTCATCTCTCTCTAAGGTTAGCCTTCTTATCCGTATTTCAAAACCATCTAAAAATGTGAACTTTCTTTCAAGCAAAATCAAATTTTTGTCATCAATAAATTCTGCCTCTGATACCTTAAAATCGTCACTAATTTCAACAGTAGTGATAACTTGCCATTTATTTTCTCTAAATTTATAAATTGGATGAAACTTATCTCCGTTTGGAGGCATTTCAGGAATTGCATAAATTTGACCGGATGTATTTACTGCAAGGGCTTCGATCCCATCATTATATCGTAGTCTCTTGAAGTCAACGTGTTTTGGTAAGAACTGTCCAGGTGCACTTAATTTGGGGTGAAACATGATTCTATTATTTGATTCAAAAGATACGTAATATCCATTATCTTTCGATCTTATAATAGACTCACTGTCAGTATTTCTTCCAGATAATTCTTGCCCCTTACTGTCAAGGATTTTCCCACGCTCTAAGATTTTAAGATCTACTAATTTTTTGGCGCTATCCCGAACAGTTTCCCCTTTGAAGTAATTAGCTCTATCGCTTATAGCTACAAAGTGGTTGCCATCAGCCGACATCGAAATACCTGAGAGGCCACCAAAGTTTGGGTCTCCTTTATTCAGTACTTGATGGCTAAAGGATTCCAAACCCCATAGTTGAGAGTCTTCAGCATGTAACTCATGGAAGAAGAAATTAAGTAGAATGGATCCAACCACAAAGGTTTTGAAAAAAAAATATATGTTTGCCTTTGATTGAAAGGGTCTATAAGAAAAAAAGAGGGTAAAATACATTTAATTAAGATACTATGTTAAAAATTTTATCCTCAGGTATTTCTTGCCATACTAAATTAGTCAGGATTTAAGATGTATTGTATTATCTCAGTAACTAATAAGCAAATTATGTTTTTGTAATGACATCCCTTTTTCAAATTTTGTCAGCTATTTTAAATATATTGTCATTTATGATCATATTCGATGTTATTTTATCTCTATTAATACAGTTTGGGGTTATTGATAAAAGGAACCAAATAGTATCTCAACTCTGGTTTTCAATCAGAAATATTATGGAACCCATTTACTCAAGAGTTCGTTCTTTCCTACCAAATACTGTTGGTTTTGATCTCGCTCCAGCTGCCCTATTATTCATAATTTTTGCTGTAAGAGTAATAATGTCAAATAATTTTTATTAGCTCCAGTTAGGTATAAGATACCAGCTTAGTTAGAATTAAGTTTTCTACGTGCAAGAATCTTTAGCCTAAGAGCGTTAAGCTTAATAAATCCCGTAGCATCTTGTTGATTATAGATACCATCGTCATCTTCAAAAGTTACGTGCTTCTCAGAATACAAGCTATATTTAGAATTTCTTTTCAGAGTTTGTACATTGCCTTTGTACAATTTGAGAGTAACCGCACCCTCTACATATTTTTGGCTATGGTCAATTAACGCCTGGATCATTTCTCTTTCTGGGGAATACCAAAGTCCATTGTAAATCAACTCTGCATATTTAGGCATTAGTTCATCCTTTAAGTGGGAAGCCCCTTGATCCAGGGTAATACTCTCTATTGCTCTATGGGCTTGAAGTAGAATAGTGCCACCGGGTGTTTCATATATTCCTCTTGATTTCATTCCAATAAATCTTCCTTCAACTAAATCCAAGCGACCAATGCCATGTTTACTACCGAGTCGGTTCAATTGCTCAAGCAATTTGTGCGTAGCCATGCTAGTACCGTTTAAAGATATTATATCTCCCTTTTCAAAATTAATTTTAATAATCTCGGGTTCATCTATAGCATCTTCTGGAGAAACTGTTCTTTGGTAAACATATGCTGGTGCAATTTTTCCTGGGTCTTCTAATACTTTTCCCTCTGAGGAGGTATGTAGAATGTTAGCATCAACAGAAAAAGGGGCTTCTCCTTTTTTGTCCTTGGATATAGGGATCTGATGCTTCTCTGCAAATTCTAGAAGTTTAGTTCTACTGGTCAAATTCCATTCTCTCCAGGGACTAATAATTTGGATATCAGGATTCAGAGCATAACATGATAATTCAAATCTAACTTGATCATTTCCTTTACCTGTTGCCCCATGGGCTATGGCATCAGCACCTACTGAGGTTGCTATCTCAACGAGTCTCTTTGCTATCAGGGGTCTCGCTATTGCCGTACCCAAAAGATACTGACCTTCGTATTGAGTATTTGCCCTAAACATAGGAAAAACAAAATCTTGTACAAACTCTTCTTGTAAGTTTTCAATAAATATATTTGCAGGTTTCACTCCAAGCAAAAGGGCTTTGTCTCTTGCTGGACCCAGTTCTTCATTTTGGCCAAGATCAGCTGTAAAAGTAAAAACTTCAACATCGTAATTCACTTGCAACCATTTTAGAATGATTGAAGTATCAAGACCGCCTGAATAAGCTAAAACGACTTTTTTGGGTCTATAACTCATTTATTTTTCCTTCTTTTTTTAGTGGGTAACCAATTTTTTACTGGGTAGCAACCTAAATTTTGCATTCAATTTGATTGAAAAATTTCTTTTGACATAACAGTTTGCAAAAGTTCCCAAAATAAAGATAGTATACAGTCAAATAATACAAAGTTGTTGAAAAATATGAGAAAAAAATGAATAAGGTCAATTCTGGAAATTTTTTCTTCAATACGGTAGCTGGTATTCGATTTGGTTGGGATAGCGTATTAACTTCTTGTGAGGAAATCAGGAGAATTCTGGGACCCAGAGTTCTACTCATTTCTGACCCCGGTTTATCTAAGAAACTTCTATATAATCCCTTAGTCGATGCTTTAAACAAGATAGGAACAGAGGTAAGGGTTTTTGACCAAGTTCAACAAGATCCAACATTAGAAAATTTGGAGATGGCCGTTGATTCAGGTATAGGATTTCTTGCGACAGGGGTTTTAGGTTTTGGTGGAGGATCCCCAATGGATGTAGCTAAATTGGCCTCTTTGATCCTTGGCTCTAGTGAAAAAATTGACTCCCTTTGGGGAGTAAACAAGGTAAAAGGACCGAGGTTACCGTTGATATTAGTGCCTACTACATCGGGCACTGGATCAGAAGTAACTCCAGTTTCAATTATTACAGTTGAGAATATGGAGAAAAGAGGTGTATCATCTCACGTTATTATTCCTGACTTAGCTGTATTGGATCCTAGCTTAACCATGGACCTTCCTCCGAGGATAACTGCGACTACTGGTGTAGATGCTATGGTACACGCCATAGAATCCTATACTTCATCCAATGCAAATAATAATATAATATCTGCGACTTTAGCAATTCGGGCTCTTGAACTTCTAGGAAGCTCAATTTTGGCGGCAACAAAAAATGGAGGTTTAGAAAAAAGTGCAAGAGAAAAAATGCTCCTAGGTTCAATGCTAGCAGGTGTTTCATTCTCTAATTCACCAGTAGCCGGAGTTCACGCACTTGCGTATCCTCTTGGCGGTAGGTTTAAGGTCTCCCACGGTTTATCTAATGCATTATTGCTACCACATGTGATCAAATTTAACATGCAAGTCAATGAAACGCGTGACTCTTACGCAAAACTGGCAGGAATTGTTTTCCCTCATTTAAATGATATAAAAAGTCCCAAGGAGCGAGCAAGTCTATTTGCTGATGAGTTCATAGTCCTGAGCAAAAAATTGGATTTACCTACCAGATTACGGGAAATAGATATTCCTAAGGATTCGTTAATTGAAATGTCTGCTGAGGCTATGAAACAAGACCGCCTCCTCGTTAATAACCCCAAAAAGATTAGTCAACGTGATGCTGAAGAAATATATAGAATTGCTTGGTAGATATACATGGGTACATTTATTTTTTTGAGGACTAGTTTTTATTTTGGGTATAAACACAATCTCTGAAACTATTTTAAATTACGTTGAATTTGGAAGCGGAAAAAGTAGTAAAAAAAATTCAATTTTATTTGCACATGGTCTTTTTGGTTCAAAGAAAAATTGGCTAAATACAGCAAAATTAGTGAGTGAGAAGCTTGATCGACATGTTATAGTTGTGGATCTTAGAAATCATGGATCCTCATTTTGGTCCAATATTCATGATTATACATCTTTAGCTGGAGATCTAATCAAGCTAACTGATCATTTAGGTTCTAATTTTGACCTAATTGGACATTCTATGGGCGGAAAAGCTGTGATGAGTGCTTGCTTAGTGAGTCCTCAGAAATTTGATAAAGTAGTTGTTATTGACATAGCTCCAGTATCTTATCCTAATAAGGAATTTGTCAGTTATATTTCAGGTATGAAAAGATTAGATCTTACTAAAATAAGTTCTCGAAATCAGGCAGACTGTCTTTTAGCTACTACGGTTCCAGATCAAAACATTAGAAATTTTTTGCTTCAAAACATAGTTTGCAAGGAAAACGGAAACTATGAATGGGTAGTAAACCTTGACTCACTTGAAAACAATATAGATCAAATAGGGACTTTTCCTCTATATGAAGCCCAGTACTTGGGTGCAATAATGTTCATTAAAGGACAAAAATCTCCTTATTTAACAAAAAATACTTTTATTGAGGTAAAGAAATACTTTCCGTCAAGTATTATTGAAGAAATTGAAAATGCAGGTCATTGGCCTCATATTGACCAACCAAAATCATTTCAGGATAAATTAATAGGTTTTCTGGATACGACCCATTTTTAAATTAATTTAGCAGCGCTCAATAGCCAAAGCTATACCCTGACCTCCCCCTATGCACATGGTAACCAGACCTAATGACCCATCGATTCTCTCCAATTCGTGTAGTGCTTTAATTACCAAAATTGCTCCAGTTGCACCAATTGGATGACCTAGCGCTATTGCTCCACCATTTGGGTTAACTATCTCAGGATCAAAATTTAATTCCTTTGATACTGCACATGCTTGAGCTGCGAAAGCTTCGTTACTCTCAATTACATCAAAGTCCTTAAGAGAAAGGGATACTTTTTTAAGAAGTTTTTTTACTGCTGTGATAGGCCCTATACCCATCACTTCGGGTCTCACCCCAGAATGGGCATAACCCCGAACTTGTGCACGAATTTTTAGTCCTTGGGCCCTTGAAGCGCTTTTTGTACCCAAAACTAAAGCAGCTGCTCCATCGTTAAGACCAGAGGAATTACCTGCAGTCACGCTTCCACTTTTCTGAAACACAGGCTTTAGTGATGAAAGATTCTCCATGTCTGTTAGTTTGGGGTGTTCATCTACTTCAAACATACTAGTCTTAGGGCCTTTTCCAATCTCAACTGGCACTATTTGCTCTGAAAAAAAACCTTGGGTTATTGCATTTAATGCCCTTCTTTGGCTTTCTAGTGCAAAAGCGTCTTGGTCCTCTCTAGTAATATGATATTCTCTAGCTACATTTTCTGCAGTTATCCCCATATGTCCTGTATCAAATGGACAGTTCAAGGCTCCAAGCATCATATCCTCAACCATAGAGTCACCCATCCTTTTACCCCACCTGTTTGACTTTAGTATATGGGGTGATCGGCTCATATTTTCTGCCCCTCCAGCTACACCAAATTTTGCATCTCCCAATGATAGGGTTTGTATTAAGGAAACTATTGCCTGAAGTCCTGACCCACAAAGACGGTTTACGTTCATAGCGGCTACAGTTGTTGGTATACCTGCTTTTAGTGAAATTACTCTAGACAGGTACATGTCTTTTGGTTCAGTATTGATAACATGTCCAAAAAAAACTTGCTCTATTTTCTCTTTTTCAATTCCGGCAGTTTTGATGCAGTCCTGTGTTACTAATGTTCCTAGTTCAATATTGCTTGCGGATTTCAAGGAGCCCCCAAAACTTCCAATGGCTGTTCTTGAACCTGATAAAACGACTACTTCTTCAATCATAAAACTAAGATCCTTTTTGTTAAGAAATACTGATATACAACTTTCCATTTATTTTAAGTAAATACTAACGTCAAATATTAATCTTGCCAAATATTAATCCCCTAGTAGCTTATTGCAAGTTACAGACTTTATTTGTGATCATTAAATGAGGAAATGTATATGGGTAGAACAGTTTTTGTTAATGGAGAATATCTCGATGAAAAAGATGCTAAAGTCTCTGTATTTGATAGGGGATTTTTATTTAGCGATTCAGTATACGAAGTCACGGCTGTTATTAACCAAAAGCTGGTTTCATGGAAGGGGCATACCCAACGGTTACGAAGATCTTTGAGAGAACTAAAAATAAAACTCGAAATATCAGATGAGTACATTTTGAATATTCATAGAAGACTTCTTGATGTTAACAATTTAGAAGAGGGGTTGGTTTATTTGCAAATTAGTAGAGGAGTTGCTGACAGAGACTTTTCATTTCCAGATCCTGTTGTAGATCCAACCATAGTTGTTTTTACTCAAGAGAAGTCACTGATAAATAATAATAAAGTACAGCTAGGGGCAAAAGTTGTTTCGTTTCCCGATCTAAGGTGGGGTCGGTCTGATATCAAAAGTACTCAGCTTTTATATGCCTCTATCAGTAAGCAACAGGCCCTAGATCAAGGAAAGGATGAAGCTTGGTTTGTAAAGGACAAATTGGTCACAGAGGGAAGCTCAAATAATGCTTTTATTATTTCAAAGGATAAAAAATTAAAAACCCGATCTTTAACAAGAGATATTCTTGCAGGAATTACTCGAGAATCAATAATTCAATTTTCGAAAAGTCAGGGGTACATTTTTGAGGAAAAGCCCTTTTCTTTAGAAGAAGCTAAAAATTCGTTAGAGGCCTTCTCGTCTTCTTCTACTACTTTCATAATGCCAGTGGTAGAAATAGACGGGGTCAAAGTAGGATCTGGTTTGCCTGGAAAAATAACTATGGATCTAAGAAGTTTATATGTTAAAAATATAATGAAAGAATTAATTTGAATGGGAACTATCATTCTTTATCATAGCAGTTCTGACTTCTTCTTGAGACCGCTCAGTCTGAAATTTTTCTTTCCAAACCCTGTAGGGCATACCGTAGACTAATTGTTGGGCTTCCTCTTTTTGAATTTCTGCCCCTATTTTTTGTGCTTCCTCAAAATACCATCTTGATAGACAATTGCGACAAAAACCAGCTAAGTTCATGAGATCTAGGTTCTGTAGATCTTTTCGTTCGGACAAGTGCTCTAAAAGCCGTCTAAAAGTAGCAGCCTCTAAAACCTCACTTTGTTTGTCAATCATATTGCCCACCCTATTTTAAATATCAAATTTTAGTAACCTAACTTTAGTTAATCAACCTATTTTAGCTTACTTTTTAATGTTACTAAAAACATATTGCTTAGCAAAGGTGCTTATTTATCACATGGTTTAGGTTTGTCTCACTAGCGGAAAAAAAAAGTTAATTTATTTTTTGTTTTCATTATTGTCCGCATTAAAAGTAACATAGATTGAATTATATTTTGTGAGGTTTTGTGGCAGAAGGATTGAGAAGGAACAGAAATGTTAAGATAGTAGCCACATTGGGGCCGGCATCCAGTGAAAAAAAAGTTGTGCAAGAATTATTCAAAGAAGGCGTAGACGTCTTTCGGTTAAATTTAAGCCATGGAACCCATGATGAAATACGCAATCGGCACCAAATTATAAGAGAAGTTGAGAGAAAATTTGGTAGGCCAATTAGTATTTTGGCAGACCTTCAAGGCCCCAAATTGCGGTGTGGTAACTTTGTTGACCAAGAGGCTAATTTAGCAGTTGGAAACTCATTTAGGTTTGATAATAATGGTAGCTTGGGTAATTGTCGTAGGGTAAATCTGCCAGATTTTAAGGTTTTTCAAGGCTTAAACCTTGGATCTACAATTCTAGTGAATGATGGGAAAATAAGATTACTGGTTAAAGACATTGGTCAAGATTTTGTTGATACTGAAGTAATTATTGGTGGGACAATTTCTGATAAAAAAGGGATAAATGTTCCGGATCAAGTTTTACCTCTATCAGCTCTTTCAGAAAAAGACTTAAGTGATTTGGAATTTGTTTGTGATTTAGGTATTGATTGGCTTGGATTATCTTTTGTTCAAAGGGCTTCAGATATTACGAACGCTAGAAAACTAGTAAAAGGCAGAGCAGCAATATTATCTAAAATTGAAAAACCTTCGGCAGTTGAAGCTTTTGATGAAATTCTCGAAGAAACAGATGCCGTAATGGTAGCAAGGGGAGATCTGGGCGTGGAGTTACCAATAGAAACATTACCCCCAATTCAAAAACGCCTTGTTAGGCAATGTAGAGCATCAGGCAAGCCTGTTATAGTAGCCACACAAATGATGGAAAGTATGATAACATCACCAGTTCCTACTAGAGCTGAGGTCTCTGATGTAGCTCAGGCTATTTATGAGGGAGCTGATGCCATAATGTTATCAGCTGAAAGTGCAGTGGGGGATTATCCCATCGAAGCTGTCAGGACTATGAATAGTATTGCAACAGAAGTAGAAAGAGAAGGAACCTATCGTCAAGTAATCGAGTCATCTCGGATCCCCTTAAGGAGAGGTGTATCAGATGCAATAACTGTTGCAGCAAGAGAAGTTGCGGAGACAACTAATATAAAAGTTATTTGCTGTTTTACCCATACTGGAACTACTGCTGCGTTGACTTCTCGAGAAAGGCCACGGGTCCCAATAATAGCACTTACTCCTAAAATTGTT
>MDTB01029292.1_pt1 | contig 11970 bp, 11 predicted proteins | sample 811161 | NCBI WGS metagenome assembly MDTB01 (sample SAMN05326650, study PRJNA326480) | marine metagenome | isolation source: seawater | place: Mediterranean Sea | collected 2009 | reverse complement strand
TATAAATATCTTTTATACTATCCTTCGTACTCCTTTTTTTTAGAATAGCTCTTCTTATATCACCATCGGTTAGAGTCCCTAAATAATGATTATTTTTTTTTATAACTATTAAACACTTTTCTCCACTTGACTGGAGTGTTTCTAAAGCCTTGTATACTGATGTATTTTCCTGGATTAATATTTTTTTCATATCTTTATTAATTGATCCTTTAAAAAATTTTTTTTTGAAATTTTACCTAGGACTTTAAAATATCGGTCAGCAGAGATACCTGTGCCTGGCCTTTTTACACATAAATTTTCTGATGTAAATTTTTCACCTTTAGCAATTTTTTTACTCGCAACTAATGATTTTCTAGCAATTTTTACATTTTTTTTTTCACTATTAGTAACTACTTTGTTTTTTTTTCCTAAAGCTTTCTCAATATTTCTAACAGACTTTACCATCTGCCTTAGTTGATGTGGTGTAAGACTTGCTTTGTGATCTGGCCCTCTTAAATTTCTATTAATCGTAAAGTGTTTTTCGATTACTTTTGCCCCCATAGCTGCAGCCGCTACTGGGACTTCAATGCCTAAGGTATGGTCGGAAATTCCAACTTTTACTTTAAATTTTTTTTCAAAATTTTTCATCACATTTAAATTTACATCCTCAAAAGGTGTTGGATATTCTGAGTTGCATTGTAATAATGTTATATTTCTTTTTTTTATTCCTCCTTTTGTTAAAATTCTAATTGCGTTCGAAATCTCATTTTTTGTAGACATACCAGACGAAAGAATAATTTTAAATTTTGAAGTAGATATGTAACGAAGCAAAAGAACATTATTAATTTCACCTGATGGAATTTTAACTGTTTTGACGTTTAATTTTTTTAAGTATTTTAAGCTTTTGATATCGAAGACCGATGTAAGATATTTAATTTTGTAATAATCACACTTTTTTTTTAATTTTCTATGATCAGAAAAACTTAATTCTAATTTTCTTTGCATTTCAAGCTGTGTCTGTTTTTTATTTGTATTTTTTTTTGCGTAATTTGCTTTTTCCGCGAATTTTGTAACAAGCAAATTAGAATCAAACATTTGAAACTTAATTGCGTCGGCTCCACTATATTTCGCTATTTTTATTAACTTAAATGCTTTTTTAAGATGCCCATTATGATTACATCCAGCTTCAGCAATTATAAAAATCTTATTTTTCATAATTTTCTTAACAAATCTTGATTTATGTTCAAATTTTTAATTTTTTTAACAATTTTTTTTGCAGTGTCTCCAGCGCCAAAATTATATTTCATCCTTTTTATCTTTTTGTTAAAATTTTTATTACTTGCTAAATTAATCGCTTTTACTATCGATTGTTTTGAATAACTGGCATTTATTACTGAGAGGTGCATATATCTACCTTTTTGTCTATCGCCAATGTTGATTGTTGGAATTTTAAAATATGGAACTTCTATAATTCCACTTGATGAGTTTCCTATTACAAATTTGCAATAAGGTAAAATATTAAACAAAGTCTCATGTCCAAGTGAGTCGATATATTTTATTTGGTTAAATTCTTTACTTAATTTTTTTATATAATTTTCAATTATCGATCTACCATTTTCATGGCCAGGAGATGTTACAATAATTTGAAATTTTTTTTTTACAAGATTGTAAAATATATTCTTAACTTGTTGTAAGGTTGATATTTTTTTTTCTATCGTTACAGGATGATATGTCAACAAAATTGTTGGTTTATTTTCTTTAAGATTTAAATTTCTAAATAATTTTGATTTTGGTATTTTTTTTAATTTTTTAATATTGTCGATCGCTAACGATCCATAATTAAATATATTTTCTTTTTTTTCACCAATATTTAAAAGATTTTTTTTATACTTTTCACATATAACGAAATGCAAATTTGCAGCCTTACTTATCATTTGTCTTATATGGTTATCAATTACTCCTTCAGTTATCTCGCCTCCATGAAGATGAATAATTGGTTTATTAAAAATTACAGCGTGATTTACTATTGCTAGTTTCTCAAATCTGTCACCAAGTATACATACAACATCAAATTTATATTTTTGAAAAATTAAGTTTACTTTTAAATGAGAGTCAGAAAGAGAAAGGCCAATATCATGAGGTTTATCTCCGGAAATTCGGTAATTAAATTTATCGGTGATACGAATATTATTTTTTTTTATTTCATTAATTGTATTTCCATATTTCTTTTTAAGGTGAGTTCCGCCAACAAAAAATTGATAAGACATATTTTTGCTTTTTTCTATTTCTTTTACTAAAGGAGTAAAGATAGACATGTCTCCTCTTGTTGATGAAAATATGCCAATTTTGATCATTTTAATTATTAGAAAATAGTTTCATTTTATACTTTTAGCCGGGATACCAGCATAAATAGAATTGTTAGGAATATCTTTTGTAACAACAGAGCCAGCACCAACAACACAGTTATCACCAATTTTTAATCCTTGAATAATTGTTGTTCCTATACCTATAAGAGTTAATTTTCCTATTTTAATATTTCCGGCTAAGCGACAACCAGGTGCTATTTGTGAGCTCGTCCCAATCTCACAATCATGATCAATAATTGAGCCAGTATTTATTAAGACATTTTCCCTAATTTTACATCCTTTGTTAATAATCACACCAGGGTATATTTTAACTCCAGAGCCTAACTTAATCTTTTTATCCAAAATTGCAGTTTCATGAATTACATTTTTGAATTTACACCCCTTCTTTTTAAAAAAATCAAAAAAAATTTTGTTAATCTTCAAATCTTTTATGTTAGCAAATCCAAGTATGAAATCGGTATTTTTTAATCCTTTAATTTTATTGTATAATTTAACAAGATTAAATTTTTTATTTTTATTTGTAATCTTCAAGATTTTTATTTGATTATAAATTTTTTTTTTTTTTAAAATATCAATGCAAATTTTTGCCACTGAGCCATTGCCAATACAAATTAATTTTTTTCTCATTAAATTTTATTAAGAATTTTACAAATTTTATTTTGATTTGTTTTGTTTACTCCTGGATGTGAAGGTAAAATTATTACTTTTTTCCAGACAATTTCTGAGGTTGCTAATTTTGACTTTTTAAATTTTTTATAAGGATTTTGGAGGTGTAAAGGTTTCCAAAAATAATCAAGTTGAATATTATTGTTATTGAATATTCTTTTAATAATTTTAAATTGATTTTGTCTTTTAAGAATTAATGCAAAGACCCAATTAATATGATCTTTGTCGTGAATTATAAAAAAATTTGAATTATTTTTTAATTTTTTTTCATAATAATCAAAAATTATTTTTTTTTTCTTTAAGATTTTATTTAAATTTTTAAGTTGCGATAATCCTAGGTTCGCTTGCATATTTGTCATTTTATAATTATAACCAATATCTTGATAATCATAATTCCCTTTTATTTTTCCCACATTAGATAATATTCTAGCTTTATTAGCTAAAGACTTTGAGTTTGTAGCCAAGATACCACCTGCTCCTGTTGTAAGAGTTTTATTTCCATTGAATGAGAAACAATAAATTGAATTTGATAAAGCTTTTTTTTGGATAATCTTTGGATTATGACATGCAGCAGCATCAAATATAACTTTTAGATTTTTTTCTTTCGCAAATTTTTCATATTTTCTAAAATTTATTTCTTGGCCCATAGTAAGAACAGGCATTATTGCTTTTATTTTTTTTTTGTATTTTTGAATTAAAGTATTCTTTGTATTTGAAAAAAAAAATTTTTCTAAATATTTTAGATCTAATAATAGATTTTTATCGCAATCAAAAAAATACGGTTCAGCTCCAGTATATTTAACTGCGTTCGCTGTAGCTGCAAAAGTATAAGACGGTATAATTACTAGGTCATTTAAACCTATATTATGTAATTTTAATGCTAAGTGAAGTGCAGAAGTTCCAGAGTTCAAAGCAATTGCAAATTTAAAATTATATTTTTTACAAAATTTATCTTCAAATTTTTTCACATCTGGTCCAGCTGATGATATAAAATTTGAATTTATGCAATTGATAACAAATTTCTTTTCATCAATTCCTAGATATGGCACATAAGTGTTTATCATTTATACATTATAATAAATTTTATCATTAACGTTTCCGTATTTTTTTTCTTTAAAATTATTAATCATTATTTCTGACTCTTTTAAAATATCAGTATGAGGATCTAGATTAAAATGTTTTTTCATTTTATTAAAATTTAACCTATAACTTCTTAAGTCTAAATCTTTATCTATGATCTCAATATTAATATTTCTAAAAAATTTTTCTTTGACTAAATTTGCAATTTCTAATTTTTCATAATTTTCATTGTTATATCCAAGATTAAAAATTTGAGATCTGAATTTAGATGTATCATCCTCAATTATTTTTTTATATACCCTCGCTGGCTCTCCAACCCACATTAACGGCCTCACCATTTTAGGTCCAAAAATTTTAATTTCGTTCTTAAAATATGCATCTTTAATTAGATGATTAAGTATTAGGTCAAATCTCATTCTCAAAGAATGACCATAAACAGTCGACGGTCTAAATATTGTAATATTTATATTTTCAGAATACTTATCTAATAACAAATTTTCACAATCTATTTTAGTTTTAGCATATAATGAAACTGGATTTAGCTTGGTTTCCTCATTTGCTATCTGATTTATATTTTGAACACCATAGCTGCTGGCTGTAGACATAAATATAAATTTCTTAACTTTATTTTTAATTGCCGCTTTTATTAACATTTCGGTCGCGCTCAAATTTATTGAGATTGTTTCTGACTCAGAAATCTTACATGCAGCCTCCCCAACTAATGCAGCAAGATGAATAACAGTATCTACATTCTCAAAATACTTTTCAATGTCTTTCTTATCTCTTATGTCTTTATTAAATGTTTTTAGTTTTTTATTTTTCTTATGTAAATCTAAAGAATGCTTTGCAAATAATAATTTATCTAAAACAATGATCTCATAACTATCTTTTAATAAATTATTAACGACATGCGAGCCTATATAACCTGCGCCTCCTGTTATTAAAATTCTTTTGGTCATATCCAGTTTTTTTGGCCAGAAATTTTGTAGTCAATATTTTTGGGTTTTTTAAATTTACTCCATATTCCCATATTATCTAAAATGAATTTACAATTGGATAAATATTTTTTTGTTGTTCGAAATTTTTTTTTAAATTTATCATGATCAACACTTATTACTACTGCATCAAATTTAATCAGGTCATTTGGAAATTTAAATGATTTAATCTTAAGTTTTTCTTTAATTTCATCAGAATTATAGTATGGATCATATAATCTCACATTTATTCTCTTTTTTAATAAACAATTAATAAAAGATTTAACAGGTGATAGTATATCTACTTTCAGATTTCCTTTGTAAGATAAACCTAAAACTCCTATTGATTTAAATTTTCTCTTTGCCAATGAATTTGCTATTCGCTTATTTATCTCAGTATCAGTTTTAATAGTTTCTCTTAATAATGTTAACTTTTTTTTATTTGAAACTTCCCTTAATACATATTGACTAGATAAAGGTATGCAATACCCGCCGGTTCCAAATCCTGGATAAAAAGTACCAATGTTCCATTTAGTTCCTACTAACTTTAAAACTTCTCTCATGTTCTCTTTTGGATATGCAAGAGATAGTTGATTAGCTAATGTAATTTCCATATGTCTGTAAGCATTTTCAATACTTTTTACCATTTCAGAGACTTTGTGAGAACTTGCCTCGTGTAATTTTTTACAGACTATTGATAAAATACTTTTAGTAATTCTAGAGGATTTTTTATCTGTTGAACCAAAAACTCTATCCAATTCTCTAAGACTTTTTGTTCCTTCAACAAACCAATCTCTACGAGGGGCAACACTGTATAATAGGTCTCTACCAATTTTAATTTTTTTTTTTTTAAAAAAAGGCATTAGATGTTTTTCTGAGAACCCTGGGGTCAAAGTAGACTCAATTATTATAATTGGAGTATATTTTTTTTTGATTTGCTTTACTTTTAAAATTTTATTTAAGACGTCAAATAATATTTTAAAATAAGGTTTCCCATCTTTTTCAGTTGGTATGGCCACAAAATGAGCTAGATTTTTTTGGTCAATTAACTCATTAAAATTATTTGTTGCTTTTAATTTTTTTTCTTTGACAAGCTTTTTTATATTAAATCCAAACCAGTTTTTTAAATCTTTGATAGGCAAATCTCCATTGTTAATTTTTTCCACCTTTGAAGAGTCTAAATCATAACCAATACATCTTACATTTTGCTTAGCAAAATATACTAATGTTGATAATCCGATATAACCTGTTCCCCAAACTGCGATATTATACTTTTTTGATTTTAATAACTTTTTATAATCAATCATGATCCTTGACCTATATTAGGATATTTTTCCTTGAGCTCTTTTAACTTTCCACTGTCAATAAGTTTTCCTTTATTTATTAAAAATACATCATCACAATTTTCAATCGTAGATAGTCTATGAGCTATTATAATTATAGTACATTTAGATTTAAGATTTTGAATAGTTTTCATAACTTTTTTTTCAGTTTCGTTATCTAAAGAACTAGTAGCTTCATCTAAAATTAATATTTCTGGCCTCACATATAATGCTCTTGCTATTCCTAAGCGTTGTCTTTCCCCACCGGAAAGTTTTATACCTTTTTCACCAATCATCATGTTAAGACCTTCTTTATGTATTTCTAAAAAATCAGTTAATCCAGCTTCTTGGATGCAAAGCATTACTTTATTTTCGTCGATTTCATTGTTATCCAGACCAAATGCAATATTATTTTTTAAAGTATCATCAACAAGAAATATATCTTGTGGCACGTAAGATATACTTTGAAGATCTTTATTGCTATTTTTGTATTTTTGCAATTGCACAGATCCAGATTGGGGAGTTAATAGACCCAAAATAATATTTATTAAAGTACTTTTACCAGCACCTGATTTTCCAATTATTCCAGTCATCGAATTTTTTTTCACCTCAATATTAAAATTTCTTAGACTTGGAATTATTTTCTCTTCACTAATATAATTAAAATTTAAGTCTCTTAACTTTACTGCATTTGTTTCATCATTAAAATAATCAATATTTCTAGTTGCGCCATTACTACTATTTTTAATATTAATAATTTCTTGTGTTACATTCTCAAAAGCTAGTTTGTAAACTTTTATATGTGTCAGTTCTGCTGCAATAGTATTAAATGATGGTAAAAATCTTATTACTACAACTGCAATAAGTGATAGGAGTGGGATTAGATTTAATATATTTTTATCCCCTTTTAAGAAAATTATCGTCAAACCTATTAAAAATAAAATTGAAATTAGTTCTAAAATAATTTTAGGAAGTCTTCTAATAAACTCTGAAATTTGCATAACTTCTTCATAATCTTTTTTTGAGTTTAAAAATCTTTTAATGAAAGGCTGTTCTTTTTTAAAAATTTTAATATCTTTGATGCCACCAAAAATTGTTCCAACTGACTTGAATACCTCACCATAAATAATCCATCTTTTTTTCGCAATTATCTTAAGTTTTGAGTCAGTAGACATCAAAAAGGTTGTAACAAGTATTAATATTATTACAAAAACAGTTAAAGCTAAGACTGGCTCAAAGAACATCATAACAAACAGAAGAGCAAAAACAATAGAGACCTCTCTCGATATATGAATTAAAGCAGCAACAAAATTTACACTGTGGTCAACCTCGGTAATAATATTTTTTGTTAATTTAGAGCTATTATTATTTATGAAAAAAATAAATGGTTTTTTTAAGTAAGATAAAATTAATTCTTCGGAAACAATTAATTTCATTTTTTTTTTTAAACTTAATTCAAAATAATTAAAAAAAAGCAAAAATATAGCTTTGATAGCAAATATAAGAATAATTATACTTCCAAGTACTATAATGCTGCTATCAAAAAATGAGTTCTCTTTTATCAGAGATCTAAAATCGAAACCAAATAAATTAGTTTCTGTTTTTTGATCTAGAATCATACTAATTAAAATTGGAATTGAACCAATTCCAATAAATTCAAATAGTGTTAAAACTAAAAGAAATATATAGAGAAAGAATAATCTTAAAATAATTTTTTTAGGAAAAATTGAATTTAATTTTACAATTATTGAATTCATTGTATTTATTTCAAAAACTTTTTTAATTTTTGAATATCGCTTCTTTTAAACCCTAATGCTTTATCATCTACAAGAATATCGAATGATGGTTTTCCCATTAATAACTTGTGAAATTTTAAATCCCACTTTTTTAATTGTCTCAAAGTCGAATTGTATCCTTCTTTATAAGCTAATTTTACATTATCGTTATTTCGTCCCATAAATCTTGCAGTGAACATCTTGATTGTGTGTCCATTATCAAAAAGCTTATTAATTAAATTGATTACATCTTTGTTTGGTTTTGCGTTTCTATAATTTTTACCTTTTGTTTTACAAATTGTATTATCTATATCGAAACAAAAAATCATTTTTAAAGTTTAAATTTTTTTCTTTTATCTGGTAAATTCAAATTAAGTCTTTAATAGTAGAATTTAATTTCTCTGAAAAAATTTATAATTTATTTTATTAATGCTTTAATGGCTCTAAGCTAGGAAGCTCTTCTTTGAAGTAATTTTTGCTTCTTTCATCAACACCGTAAACCTGTTCATCGGTTTTGTCAGCACTTTTAACATCAACACCAGCTGCTTGACGAGTTTCTTTTCTCCAAATATTTAATTCTTCGATAGTTATCCCAAGCATTTTTGCGATTTTTAAATGTTGCTCTGGCCTACTAGATGGAAAATTTATTCTATCCCACTCATACGCTCTTTTAATCTGAAGTTCAGTTGCTGACCATTCATCAGTATTGATAACTCCCTTTCCAAATCCATAAAAGTCCTCGGGTTTAAGATCTTGAGGAATAACTTTCATTTCCTTAGCGGTTTCATACATTTCAGTTCCAGGAAGTGGTGTTGCAATTGAAAATAAAGAATAATCTAAAATTTTATCTTGATTAGTAATTTTATCTGCAAACTCAAAAGTTGTGAGAATATCATTCCAAGTGTCGCCAGGCATTCCAATTATAAAATTAGATGCGATTTCATCAAAACCATATTTTCTCATTTCATGAAGTCTAATTACTGCATGTTCTAAATTAGTTGGTCTTTTCATTCTCTTAAAAGTATTAGGTGAACCAGATTCTAAAGAAATACTTATTTGGTAGCATCCAGACTCCCTCATCCAGAATAAAAGATCATCTTTACCCCTTTTTTCTTTAATTGTATGAGGTAGAGGAATATGTCTTAGGTCAAGATTATTTGATTTCCACACTAAATCATAACCTTCTTCTCTAAGTTTAGTAATTCCCTTTAAAATTTCAACAATTCTGTCTCTCGGAAGTAAAAGACTATCATCAACAAAAATAATTTCTCTAATACCATGATTTTTTACTAACGATTTAATTTCTTCCATTATACTGCCTGGAGTTCGTCTTTTAATTCCATCATTAATTGGATTTCCATCTTTACCCGCTCCGCAATAAGTACACTTGTAAACGCAACCCCTAGAAGTCATCATAATTGTCATCGGTAATTGTCTGAACTGAAAATTTTGAGTATATTTTTGACTCCAACTAAATAATTTTTTTGTGTTATAGTCGCTGTAATCTGGAAAAGGTAATTCGTCTAAATTTTTTACTCCACCAGTAGCTTGCCGAGGATTATAATACCATTTGCCATTTGCATCTCTATAATGAAGTCCATCTATTTCTCGAAATCCAGTTTTATTTTTTAAAGCATTCATGAGTTTTAGTAATCTTGTTTCTCCTTCTGAGATTACTATAAAATCAATATTTTCATCTTCCCTAGCAACTTGTGGGGAAATAGAAGGATAAACTCCACCCAATATAGTTTTCACATTTGGATCAGCTTTTTTTATAATACCCAAAGTCTTATGAACTGAGTCTCTGTACTCTACACTTAAAGCACTAACACCCACAACTCTACCAGCTTTGTCTTTTAATTCTTGATATAATTCTTCCTCAGAGTAATTATTAGTATTTGCATCAATATGGTTAACTGTGAATCCATTTTTTCTGAGAACTGCAGTAAGAATTCCTTCTGGATAAGGAATGTGATTCCAATATCTTCCATTACCTTCTCTATGCCATCTCGTATTATAAATTACGAAGGTAAAATCAACTCTATTAGACCTATTTGATACTGACATAAAATTTCATTATACTATTTAAAGGTTTAAAGCAATATCTATCAAGAAGAATTTTTAAGTATTTGGAATTCATCTTGTTAGAGAGTTTTCTACCATAGCTCCGCACTTTGCAAACAGTCGAATTGCAATAACACATATCATATAAAAATTTAAACCGGCTGAACTAAAAGATCTTTTTTTTTTGCACTTACCTTTAAGTTGCCAATCATTATTTCAATTTTATTTTTTTGAAATTTCATTATTTCAAATATTTTGTTAGTAAATACTCCAGTTAAAATTTTATAATCATTTTTAAAGTCTAGTTTGAAAAAATTACTTTGAATATAACCAGAGCTATTCTCGAATTCTTTACATCTTGAAATAAATTTGTTTATGTCTGTTTGATTTTCAATATTACCAGGTAAAAATGATTTAAAGCCCTTTAAGTATTTTAATTTGTTTACAAAACTTGAATTTTTAAAATGACTATGAAAACAAAAAATATAGTTTCCTAAAATTCTTAATTCTTTTAACTTTAGCTTATTATTCTTAAACTTTTGTATTAAAAATTTAGGCGAATATGTTAATACCTCAGATCCAATTTCTTTTTTAAATTCCTTTTCAAATATTTTTAGAGAACTTTGATCAACTTTTAATATAGCCCACATTTATTTATCTAACTCCCTTTTTAGCTCGTCATATTCTTTCATTTTTCTTTTCATGTAATTAATCGTTAGTTTAGTTCTTTCCGCAATTCCTTTTGGCGTGATTACATATCTAAAATAATTAAACTTATCTTGTTTTTTGCTAAAATTATTAATTTTAACGTAACCTTTATCTACTAAAGCCTTTAAGCAATAATTCAATTTTCCAAGACTAAAACCTAGTTCCTGTGCCAATTCTCTTTGAGAAGTGTTTGGTCTTTTATTAATCTTTCTTAAGACCTCAAAATTATCTTGACTTTTGTTATTCATTGTTCAATATTTGAACAATATATCGTTCATTTATTGAACAGTAAAGAATAATTTTAATTATTTTTAAAAAAAATTTAAAATGAAAATTGTTATGGCAACTTTATTATATAAAACTTAGGATAACAAAGGCTATAAGCATGATTAACACTACCCAGAATATCGAAAGATGGGAAAGCGATGCGTTTGAGAGCAAAGAATTAGCAAAAGAAATATTTGAGGATACAAAAAATAAATTAACAATCTTTCCACATCCATTTTGTGGGTGGAGATCACTTCCAAATCAAAATTTTGCTACAATAAAAATAAATGAAAACGGTTTAAGATCGAAATCACTTAAAAATCTAAGATTCAAAAAAAATGCCGTAATTTTAGGAGGTTCAGTAGCTTGGGGTTTTGGAGCTAGCTCAAATGAAAATATTCCAGCTTATTTAATAGAAGAGATCTTATACAAAAAATACCAAAAAGAATTTAATATAATTAATTTAGCTGATCAGATGTATACAAGTTTTGAAGAATTAAGAGCTTTTATGATTAATGCAGAAGATTTGAAACCTGATCTTGTAATATTTTTAACTGGAACTAATGATATTTACAGGGAATACATTGGTCAATATAAAATAAACAACGAATATAAAAAGCTTTTAAATTTTTATTCCTGGGGACAGTCTTTAGGAATTACGAGTGAGAAAAATCAACTTTTAAGAATTATCAAATATATTTTAAGAGGAGCAAAAAAATTTAAAGAGTTAGAAGATGAATATTATATATTAGGAAAGCCTTCAAGAAAT